>Ga0255340_1000030_pt1 | contig 275298 bp, 257 predicted proteins | sample wastewater_treat_7_FD_192417 | JGI IMG/M metagenome (GOLD analysis project Ga0255340, IMG submission 192417) | Wastewater microbial communities from Lulu Island WWTP, Vancouver, Canada - plant10 | ecosystem: Engineered > WWTP > Wastewater > Unclassified | place: Canada: Vancouver, British...
GTGGGCAGTGCCCGCTTCCTCGCCTCGCGCGGCGTCGCCACCGAAGCGCTCGACGCGGCCGCGGCGCGGCTCGAGGCCGAGGCGCACACCCTCCTCTGGGCGGCGCTCGACGGCGAGCTCGGCGGCCTCCTCGGCGTGCGGGACCACCTGCGCTCCGGCTCGGCGGCAGCGGTCTCCGAGCTGCGCGCCCTCGGCCTCGATCTGCTCCTGCTCTCGGGCGACCGGCTGCCGGTGGCCGAGGCGGTGGCCCGCGAGGTCGGAATCGGGAGCGCGATCGCCGAGGTTCGCCCCGACGGGAAGGTGGCCGAGATCGAACGGCTCCAGGAGGCGGGGCGCGGGCCGGTCGCGATGGTCGGCGACGGCGTCAACGACGCCCCGGCGCTCGCCCGTGCCGAGGTCGGCGTCGCGCTCGCCACCGGCGCCGACGTCGCCCGCGAGGCGGCCGACATCACGATCCTCCACGCCGACCTGCGCGACGTGCCGCGTGCCATCCGCCTCTCCCGCGCCACCCTGCGCATCATCCGGCAGAACCTCTTCTGGGCGTTCTTCTACAACGTGCTGCTCCTGCCGGTCGCCGCGGGCGTGCTCTACCCGTTCATCGCGCTGCCCACGGCGCTGCGGGAGCTCCACCCGGTCCTCGCCGCCGCGGCGATGGCGGCAAGCAGCTTCACTGTGGTCAGCAACAGCCTGCGCCTGCGTCACGCCCGCCTCGGCGACCCGACCGCGGAGCCGGCTCCCGCTCCGAAGGCGGACGCGCGTTGAGACCCCGCCTGCTCACCGCGGACGGGTTGCGGCCCATCCCGGTCTCCGAGCTCGCGTCACGGCTCGCGGACGGGAGCTCCCGGCTCTGGGTCGACATCACCGGGCCGGAGGCCGAACACCTCGAGGTGATGGCGCGGCTCTTCCATTTCCATCCGCTCGCCATCGAGGACACCCGCAACCAGCGCCAGCGGCCGAAGGTCGAGGAGTACGACGACCACCTCTTCCTGATCCTCAACCCGGCGAGCGCCGATCTCGACGAGGAGGAGACCTTCCGCGAGCTCGACGTCTTCGTCGCCGAACGGCTCCTCGTCACCGTCCATCCCGGCGAGGAGCCGGTGATCGCCGACGCCGAACGGCGTCTCGAGCACTGGCCCGGCGGGGCGCCCCCGAGCCTCGGGCACCTCCTCTACGTCCTGCTCGACACCGTCGTGGACGGCTACTTCCCGCTCCTCGACGTCGTGGACGCCGACCTCTCCGACCTCGAGGAAGAGACCCTCGAGACGCCCCGCCCCGAGCTGCTCGGCCGCCTGCTGGCGCTCAAGCGGAAGCTCGTCGACATCCGCCGGGTCGTCAACCCGCAGCGCGAGATGGTCCACGTCCTGCTGCGGCAGGACCAGCGGCTGCTCGACGCCGAGACGCTCCGGTATCAGTTCCGCGACGTTTACGACCACCTGCTGCGGGTCACCGACGCGACCGACACCTCCCGCGATCTGCTCACGAGCCTGATCGACCTCTACATGTCGTCGGTGTCGAACCGGCTCAATCAGGTGGTCAACCGCCTCACCCGGGTGACCGTGGTGATCGGCGCGCTCGCGGTGGTGACGGGCTTCTACGGGATGAACTTCGAACGCACCTGGCCGGCTTTCGACACCCCGTGGGGTACCGGCTTCGCCATCGCCGCGATGGCCGCCGTCGCCGGCCTCTTCTTCTGGATCTTCCGCCGGGAGTACTGAGCCGTGTGGCGCCGCCCTCTCCGTGCCGCCCGCGCGACGAGCCGGCTCGGCCTCGTGGTCATCGCGCTGGTCGCCACGCTCGGCGGCTGCGCGGAGCCGCCGGTCTACCCCGCCCCGGCGGGGGCGCCCGCACCCCACGATCTCGCGCGGGACGAGGCGCTCGGCGGGCACACGCTCGCCCGCCACGTCGGCCGCACGGAGGCAGAGCTGCGCGCCCGGCTCACCCGGGAACGCAGCCTCGCCGCGGCCTCGACCTTCTCCGACCGGGCCACGGCCGAGCAGGCGGTCGCCCTCGCGCTGACGGCCCACCACGCCCGCATCGAGCGCTGGCGCCGCCGCGGACCGCACCGTCCGAACCTCACCCTCGACCAGCGTGCCCCGTCCGGGGTACAGTGGGGTACGACCCTGCGCCGGGGCGACCGCCGGCCGCGCCCGGCGTCGAGCGCACGCGTCGTCCTGCGGGCACGGGGCGACGGGTTCTACGTGCTCACCGCCTATCCGACGGAGGGCTCATGAACGGACCGCTGATCCCCGCCTCCCCGCCTCCCGAGACTCCCTCACTCACGCGGCTCGAGCTGGAGCTGACCGCCGAATCCCACCCCGGGCTCGCCATCCTGGTGGGCGGCTACCTCCATGAGGATCACGCCCGCGAACACGGCTCGGCCGCCGCGGCCGCCTGGGCGTTCTGTCGCGACGCCGAATTCGACGAGCTCGCCGATGCGACGCGCGGCTGGGAGCTGCTCGAGCTCCTCGGCCGCGAGCGCGGCTGCGCCGCCGCCGCCCGCCTCCTCGTGGAACGGTTCGGATCGGGCTGGCAGCCCCAAGCTCCCGGCGAGCTCGAGCGCGTCGGCGCCGAGCTGCGCCGGGCGCTCGAAGGCTGGGACGAGTAGCGCCGGCCTCAGGCCGGATCGCGGGCGAGCACGACCAGCGTCAGGTCGTCGGCGAGGCTTTCGTCGGCACGGCGCCAGCCGTCGAACGCGGCGAGGATCCGCCGGTGCACCGCCGCCGCGTCGCCCCCCTGCCGGCCGAGCTCCCGAAGGCGATCGAAACCGAACGCCTCGCCGTCGCTGCCGAGCCCCTCGGGCAGCCCGTCGCTGTAGAGCACCAGCAGCTCACCGGGTTCGATCCGCACCCGGTCGGCCGGCAGCTCGAGCGCGGGGCGCATGCCGAGCGGCAGGGCACCCCGGCCGAGCTCCTCGAGCTCACCCGACCGGCGCCGCAGGAGCGGGAACGGATGCCCCGCCCCCACGTACTCGAGCTCGCCCGTGACCGGATCGAGCACCCCGTAGAAGAGGCTCATGAACGCCCGCGCCCCGCCGGTGCGCAGCACCACCCGGTGCACCGCCCGGGCCACCGCGAGCGGCGCGGGATCGAGCTCGGCCGCGGTGTGGATCGCCGCGCTCGCGAGCGCCATCACGAGCCCCGCCGCCATCCCGTGGCCGCTCGCGTCCCCCACGGCCAGGGCGACGCGGCCATCGGCGAGCGGCAGGAAGTCGTAGTAGTCGCCCCCGACCTCGTTGGCCGTGCGGTAGCCGTGGGCGACCGACCAGCCCGGGATCGCCACCTCCCCGGCGGGCAGCAGCTGGCGCTGGACACCGCGCGCCACCTCGAGCTCGTCGCGCACCAACACCCGGTCGACGAGCTCCATCGCCAGGAGGCAGACGAAGGCGACGACGCTCACGAAGCTCCAGAATCCGGAGGCGTCCCAGGCGAAGACCGTGCCGTGGGAGCCGCTCACGCTGAACCGGTTGTCGCTCATCGCGAGGAGCCCGGCGAGCAGCGCGACCGCGAAGAGGAGGCGGCGCGCCGGCGAGAGCCGGAAGGCGAGACCGAGGAGGACGATCCGGATCCGGTAGAAGAAACGGAAGACCCTCCGCTTCGGCTCCGCCCGCTCGTCCTGATCGCGCGCGAGCACGGCGTAGGTCTGCGCCATCTCCCGGGTGAAGAGCTGCCGGACGTCCTCCTTGCGCAGCCCCGCGGTGTAGTCGCGGACGAACTGCTCGAACCGCTGGAACCGCCCCGGCCGGTCGCGCCTTCCCCTGTCCCCCGTGCCCATCTCTTCATACGATACGCTGACCAGCGGCGAAGGTTCGCCGGGGAGGAGCGAGGATGACCACCGGATTCGCGGCGACGACGGCACGGCTGATGGCGGAGAGCGAGCGGAAGCGGCTCGTGGCGCGGCTCTGGGAGCGCGACCACACCCTCTGGAGCGAGAGCCCGCGGGAGATCGCCGATCGTCTCGGCTGGCTCGACCTGCCGGCGGCGATGCCGGAGCGGCTCCCCGATCTCGCCGACCTCGCCCGCGAGATCCGGGAAGAGGGGGTCGGCGATGTCGTCCTCCTCGGCATGGGCGGCTCGAGCCTCGGGGCGGAGGTGCTCTGGCGGGTCTGCGGCGCCGTCCCCGGCTTTCCCCGTCTGCATGTGCTCGACAGCACGGTGCCGGCCTGGGTGGAACGGGTCACCGCGGCCACCGATCCGGCGAGGACGATCTATCTCGTCTCCTCGAAATCGGGCGGCACCGCCGAGGTGGCCGCGCTCTTCGCTCACTTCTGGGAGCGCACCGTGGCGGTGATCGGTCCGGAGGCGGCGGGTAGCCGGTTCCTCGCGATCACCGATCCGGGGACCTCGCTCGCACGCCTCGCCGCCGAGCGGCGGTTCCGCCGGCTCTTCGAGAACCCGCCCGAGATCGGCGGCCGTTTCAGCGTCCTTTCGCTCTTCGGGCTCGTCCCCGCAGCTCTGATCGGCGTCGATCTCCCGGCCCTGCTCGCCAGCGCCGCGGCGATGGCCGCGGCCTGCGCCCCGGAGACGCCCAGCGGTGAGAACCCGGGCCTGCAGCTCGGGGTGGCGATGGCCGCGGCGGCCGGCTCCGACCGGCCGTTCCTCGACCTCCTCGCGAGCGAGCGCCTCGCGGCGTTCGGGCTCTGGGCCGAGCAGCTGGTGGCCGAGAGCCTCGGGAAGGACGGGAAAGGGATCGTGCCCGTGACCGCGGCGCCGCTCCCTCCCGCGGGCAGTCTGCCGCCGGGCCACCGGTTCTCCGTGCGCCTTCGCCTCGCCGGGGAGGACGAGCCGGCGCTCGACCGCCTCACCGCCGACCTCGCCGCCGCCGGCGAGCCGCTCCTCGATCTCGAGCTCGCCTCCCCGGAGGCGCTCGGAGGGGAGTTCTTCCGCTGGGAGGTGGCCACCGCCATCGCCGGCGCGCTGCTCGGTGTCCATCCGTTCGATCAGCCCGACGTCGAATCGACGAAACGGGAGACGCGGGCGCTCCTCGCCGCCCGCCGCGAGACCGGAGCGCTTCCCGCCGTCGAGGCGACCGGCGATCTCGAGAGCGCGCTCGCGGCGGCAGCGCCGCGCTACGTGGCGCTGCTCGCCTACACCGACGACCGGCCCGGCATCGCCCAGGCCGCGGCCGCGCTGCGCGCCCGGCTCGGGGCGCGCCTCGGCGTGCCGGTCACCTTCGGCTACGGACCGCGCTATCTCCACTCCACCGGTCAGCTCCACAAGGGGGGACCGGCCGGCGGGCTCTTCGTGCAGCTCCTCGGCCTCGGGGACGATCTGCCGATCCCCGGCGAGCCGTTCGGGTTCGCGACCCTCGCCCGCGCCCAGGCGGACGGCGACCTGCTCGCCCTGCGGGCGAGCGGGCGGCGGGTGGTCCAGCTCGAGCTGGGTGGGGATCCGGAAGCGGCGCTCGCCGCGCTCGCGACCGGGGCGGCCTGAGTCAGGCCCTGACGGCTTCCGGAGCCTCTTCGGCCGGGGGCGGCGGCAGGATCGCGACCGCCTCCTCCCACCAGTCGGCACCGGGGACAAAGAGCTCGCCCTCGTGCGCGCAGGGAGCCGAGACGAGATCCTTGCCGAGGACCGGCCGGCCCAGATGCCGCCGCCGCAGCGGCGGATAGAAGCTCTCGCAGACGCGACAGAAGCGCGCCAGCACCTCGCCCTGGCGGGCGGGATCGAGCTGGCTCCGGGGGATCGCTTGCAGCGTGCGGTAGGTCATGGACGAAGCGTACCCGATGCCCGGCCGCCGGCCAAGACCGCCCCCGGAGCGCGGGGGCCTCAGCGGGCCGCGATCAGCTCGGTGCGCGAGAAGAAGAAGGCGAGCTCGAGGGCCGCGTTCTCGGGCGAGTCGCTGCCGTGGATCGCGTTGCGCTCGATCGAGGTGCCGTAGAGGTTGCGGATCGTGCCCGGCGCCGCCTTGGCGACGTCGGTGGCGCCCATCACCTCGCGCAGATGCGTCTGGGCGCTCTCGCGCTCGAGCGCCACCGGCAGGCAGGGGCCGCTCGTCATGAACTCGACGAGGCTGCCGAAGAACGGCCGCTCGCGATGGACCGCGTAGAAACCCTCCGCCTGTTCGCGCGAAAGGCGCACGAGGCGCAGCGCCCGGAGGCGGAACCCCTCCTGCTCGAGGTGGGCGAGGATCTTTCCGGCGTTTCCGGCGGCGACGGCGTCCGGCTTGACGATGGCGAGGGTGGTCTCCATGGTTCGGCTCTCCTGCCCCGGGTCTTCCCCGGGCGATTCGTTCGGATCGGTCGGGAGCGCGGCGGCGGACGCCGCCGAACGCGGGGCGAAGCCTAGCGCATCGCGCCCGCGTCTGTCAGCCGGCGGCCCGCCTCAGGGTTCTGCGGCGAGGCGGTCGAGCGCCGCGAGGACGTCGGCCGCCTGCTGTTCGGTGGAGGCCGACAGATCGCGCCAGACGAGCCGGCCATCCCGGAAGAGGAACGCCTGCCGGCTCGCGAAACCGAGGCGGGTCGGAACTCCGAACGCTCCGATCACCTGCCGTTCCGGATCGGCGAGCAGCGTGAACGGCAGCCGGTACTTCTCCTGGAACGCCTTCTGCGCCGCGACGTCGTCGGCCGAGACCCCGAAGATCCGCACCCCCCTCTCGCCGAGCGCCGCGTAGGCGTCGCGCAGGCTGCACGCCTGCTTCGTGCAGCCGGGGGTGTCGGCCTTCGGATAGAAGTAGACGAGCACGAAACCGTCGGCAGCCGCGGTGGCGAGCGCCACCTCCCCGCCGTCCTGATCGTGGGCGGTGACCTCCGGAACCGGGGCGCCGAGGTCGAGCTCGGCCGCCTGCACGCTGCCGGCGACGAGCAGCGCTGCGGCCACGGTCGCGCCGAGCACGAGCTCACCGAATGGAATGGCGATCATCTCTCTGACTCCTTCCTGGCCGCGGCAGCGGGGCGAACCAGCCGCCGGACCTCAACCGTTTTCGATCTCTTCGAGCTCGCCTTCGGCGCCCACGATCCGGAAGACCGGCCCCACCGTCGCCCACTCCCCCGCCGGCCCGAGCAGGAGCGCCCCGCTCTCGGGGATGCCGAGGCCGACCCGCGCCTCGCCGGCGCCGAGCAGCTGCCGGAGACGGCGGTCGTGGTCGGGATCGAAGTTCGCCTCGACGGCGGCGCCGGCGAGCCAGCCGAGGCCGCGCCCCGGCACCCCCGGGCGCAGGCCGCGGAAGAGCGCGCCGCAAGCCTGGGCCGCGGCGGCGATCGCGATGACGACACCCCCGGAAGCGAGCTTCCGCTCCAGCGCCGCGAGCGCGGGAGAGCCTGCGAGGCTGTCGACGAGCTGCTCGGTCAGCCCGCCGCCGAGGTAGACCGCGGCGACCGCGGCGAGCCGTTCGGCGTTGCGCTCCCGGCGGGCGTCGCGGGGCCGGTAGATCGGGATCGTCTCGACGTGGCGCCCGCAGAGGTCACCGAGATAGGTGGCGAAGTGGCGCGGATACTCCTCCGACCCGCTGGCGGCCGGCACGAAGCCGACCGGCCCCGCCGGCGTCCGGGCGAGCCAGGCGAGATCGGCCTCTTCCGTTTCGCCGAAGGTGAACTCCCCCCCGCCGAGCAGCGCGAGCCAGCCGGTGAGCGGGATCGCGAGCTCGACGGGAGGGGTGGACACGGTCGCGGCTCCGGCGCCCGGCTACCGGCCGAGCACCCGGGCGGCGGTGGCGCCGAGATCGGCCGGCGACTCGCAGACGTGGATCCCCGCCGCCGCGAGCGCCTCCATCTTCTCCTTCGCCGTCCCCTTGCCGCCGGCGATGATCGCGCCGGCGTGGCCCATCCGGCGTCCCGGAGGGGCGGTGCGGCCGGCGATGAAGCCGATCACCGGGCGGTCGAAGTTCGCCTTCACCCAGGCCGCGGCCTCCTCCTCGGCGCTGCCGCCGATCTCGCCGATCATCACCACCGCCTCGGTCTGCGGATCGTCCCGGAAGGCCGAGAGGACATCGATGAAGTTCGTGCCGTTGACCGGGTCGCCGCCGATCCCCACGCAGGTCGACTGGCCGAAGCCCTGGCAGGTGAGCTGCCAGACCGCCTCGTAGGTGAGCGTGCCCGAGCGGGAGACGACACCCACGCTGCCGGGGCGGTGGATGTGACCGGGCATGATCCCGAGCTTCCCCTTGCCCGGGGAGATGATCCCGGGACAATTGGGACCGATCAGCCGGGTCGGATGATCGCGCAGGAACGTCTTCACCTTGAGCATGTCGGCGACCGGGATCCCCTCGGTGATCGCCACCGTGAGCTCGATGCCGGCGCCCGCCGCCTCCATGATCGCGTCGGCCGCGAACGGCGGCGGCACGAAGATCAGGCTGGCGTTGGCGCCGGTCGCGGCGCGGGCCTCGGCCACCGAGTCGAAGACCGGGATCCCCTCGACCACCTCCCCCCCCTTGCCGGGAGTGACGCCGGCCACCACCTGCGTGCCGTACTCCCGGCAGCTGAGCGCGTGGTACTTCCCCTCCTTGCCGGTGATCCCCTGCACCAGAACCCGGGTGTTCTCGTCGAGCCAGATCGCCATCACGCACCTCCCTTCACCGCCGCGACGACCTTCTGCGCCGCTTCGGCCATCGTCTCGACGACGATGAAGTCGAACTCGCTCTCGCGCAGGATCGCGCGGCCCTGCTCGGAGTTGGTGCCCTCGAGCCGGACGACGACCGGCATCCCCACGCCGCCGAGGCTGCGCAGCGCCGCGAGCATGCCGTTGGCGATCCGGTCGGTGCGGACGATGCCGCCGAAGATGTTGACCATCACCGCCTTCACGTTCGGGTCGGAGACGAGGATGCGGAAGGCGTTCTCGACCGTCTCCTGCGAGGCCCCGCCGCCGACGTCGAGGAAGTTGGCGGGCTCCGAGCCGCTCAGCTTGATGATGTCCATCGTCGCCATCGCGAGACCGGCGCCGTTGACCATGCAGCCGATCTCGCCGTCGAGCTTGATGTAGTTGAGGTTGTACTTCGACGCCTCGACCTCGAGCGGGTTCTCCTCGTCGAGGTCACGCATCTCGACGATGTCGCGGTGACGGAAGAGGGCGTTGTCGTCGAAGTTCATCTTCGCGTCGAGCGCGAGGACGTCCCCCTCGGCGGTGATCATGAGCGGGTTGATCTCGGCGAGCGAGGCGTCGGTCTCGAGATAGGCCCGCACCAGCGCCGCCACCAGCTTCGCGGCCTTCGCCGCGGTCTCCCCCTTCAGGCCGAGCCGCCGGGCGATCGTGCGCCCCTGGAACGGCAGCAGTCCGAGGTGGGGATCGACGTGGATGCGGGTGATCGCGTCCGGATCCTTCTGGGCGACCTCTTCGATCTCCATTCCGCCCGCCGCCGAGGCGATGATCACCGGCTTGCTCTCGGCGCGGTCGAGCGTGACCGCGAGGTAGAGCTCCCGCGCGATCTGGAGCGCCTCCTCGATGAGCACCTTGCGGACGAGCTGCCCCTCGGGACCGGTCTGGTGGGTGACGAGCTGCATCCCGAGGATCTGGCGGGCCAGCGCTTCGGCCTCCGCCGGATCCTTGGCGAGCTTCACCCCGCCGCCCTTGCCACGCCCGCCGGCGTGGATCTGGGCCTTGACGACGCAACGCCCGCCCAGCTCCTCGGCGATCGCCCGCGCCTCGGCCGCGTCCGCGGTGACCCGCCCGCGCGGCGTCGTGACACCGTAGCGGCGCAGGATCTCCTTGGCCTGGTATTCGTGGATCTTCAAATCTTCCCCCTTCCAGGATCAGCGAGTGGCCGGAACCGCGGCCGCACCCCGGCGCGGCGGCCTCTGGAGCGGGAGTCTAACGGACGGGCGCGAACGGAAAAAGGGAGGTCCCGGCGCTCCCGGCGCGAAGCGGCGCCTACGGCAGCCGGAGGACGAGGAGGGTGAGGTCGTCCTCGCCCGGGGCATCGCCGGTGTGGGCGAGGAGGTCGGCCAGGAGGGCGTCGCGGGCGGCGGCGGCGGTGCGGCCGGCCTGGCGCGCGAGGCTCCGTTCGAGCCGCTCGAAGCCGTAGAGGTCGTCGCTCCCGCCGGGGCGGGCCTCGATCACGCCGTCGCTGAAGAGCACGAGGAGATCGCCCGGTTCGAGGCTCGCCCGCCGGGCCCGGACCTCGATCTCGGCCCGGACGCCGAGCGGGTAGGCACCCGCCTCGAGCGCCTCCACCCGGCCGGCGCCGGTCACGCGGTACGGAGAGAGATGTCCGGCGCTGGCGAGCTCGAGCGTCCGGCGGACCGGATCGACGACCGCGTAGCAGAGGGTCGCCAGCAGCCGCTTGCGCGCGCTCTGGTGGACGAGCCGGTTCAGGGTCGCGAAGACCGCCTCGACCCGGGGGTCGTGGGCAACCTGGACGGCGAGCGCCGCCCGCGCCATCGACATCACCAGCCCGCTCGAGACCCCGTGCCCGGCCACGTCCCCGACCGCCACCGCGAGACGGCCGTCGGCGAGCGGCAGCGCGTCGTAGAAGTCCCCGCCCACCTCGGTCGCCGGCCGGTAGGTGTAGGCGAGCTCGAGCCCGCAGAGGGAGGCGGGGAGCTCGGGCAGGATCGACGACTGGATGTTGCGCGCGGTCTCCAGCTCCACCCGCTGCCGCTCGCGCTCGGCGATCCGCCGCACGTGCGGCGGGACGTCGTCCCACCGGTAGACGTACTCCTCGCCGGAGAGCAGATGGCGGAGGGCGAGCAGCAGCGGCAGCGCGCAGGTCAGCACCGCGATCGCTCCCTGCAGCTCGAAGCCGGGATGGCCGCTGCGCAGCAGCGGCATCGCGCCCAGCACCACGCGGGCGGTGTAGCTCGCCACCAGGGTCGCGAGCAGGTCGTAGCGGAGGAAGACGAAGACCAGCACCCCCGCCCAGGAGAGCCAGAACGGCAGCGCCCAGGCGAACGGCAGGACGAGCACCGGCGGCATGAAGACCAGCGCCGTCAGCCCCGTCACGAGGAGCGCCGTCAGCACCCTCCCGAGGCGGGGAGTGAGCACGGAGAGCAGGAAGAGGCGCCCGAAGAGCTCCCAGAAGAGGACGAACGGCAGGCAGTAGAACAGCAGCGCGAGCCCCGGCCAGCGCGCGTGGTTCCACCAGGGCTCGAGCTGCAGTGCGGCTGGCGCCGTGACCCCGTGGCGGCGGAGCGCCACGAGCGCCAGCACCGTCGCCGCCGCGATCAGGAGCCCGATCGCGTGCCCCCGCAACCCGGCACGGGCCACCGTGGCGTTCTGCCAGCGGCGCTGCCAGAGCGCGTCGAAGGCGGCCAGCTTCCCTCCCCACCGCTCCCGGCAGCTCGACTCCCCCACCGCCCAGCTCACCGCCGTGGTCAGGGCGAGAGGGATGAAGAAGACGAAGAGGAGCTGCGCGCCCCCGAACAGGGTGACCTGCTGGCGGCTGAGCGCACCGATGCTCAGCCCTTCGGCGGCCGGCCGGCTGGCGGCCACGACGAGCAGCAGGCTCGCCGCGAAGGAGACCGCGGCGATCTGCAGCGCTCGCCCCACCCCGACCTCGCCGGCGTGGTAGCGGCGGACGAAGAGGGCACCGGCGAACGGCAGCGCGATGAAGAGGATGAGGAGGTTCAGGCTGCCGAAGATAGTCGGCAGCTGGAGCTCCTGCTCGTGGGCGCTGCGCGCCGGATCGTCGAGCCAGGAGGAGAAACCGGTCAGCCGGTCGCCGGCGAAGGTGACCTCGACGCCATAGCGGACCTCCTCTCCGAGCGCCTCCTCCCGCAGCGGATAGCGCAGCGTCGTATCGATGCGGGCGTCGCGCTCTTCGGTGCGGACCTCCGGGGCCCCGAAAAGGGTGAGGTCGAACCCCTGCTCGCGGAGGAACGCCGCCGCCCGCTCCCGCGCCTCGCCGGCAGCGAGCTCGCCCGCTGCCTCTTCGCGGGGCCGGCGCAGGCTCAGCACGGAGACGAAACCGTCGCTCCCGACCTCGGCGCGGGCGAACCACTCCTCGGCGTGGCCCCCTGGCGGATAGACGGTCACCCCCCACCGGAAGACCTGCCGTCCGAGCCAGCTGTCGCGGAGCGCCGCGGGATCGCCGGCCCCGGCGAGCGCCAGGCGCCGGTCCAGCACCGGATCGGCGGCCATCCGGGCCACGACGTACGGATCCCGGGGCAGCTCGCCGAGATCCCGGAGGCGTTCGAGCGCGATCGCCACCGCTTCCTCGCGGGTTACCTGCCACCGTTCCGGATAGAACGGATAGGCGCGCGGGAACGCCCAGGCGAGCAGGAGCGCCCCGGCCACGGCCGCGAGCAGCCAGACGGCGAGGGGGCGCAGCCGCTGCGATTCGGGAGCTCTCATTCGGTCGTTCTACGGCACGCCGGCGATCCGGGTTCTGCCGCCACGGGCCGGCCGGAGTCTCTCACAGGCGTGCTACATTGCCGGGCCATGGACTGGGAGCCCCTCGTGAGCGCCGCGCTGGCGGTCCGCCGGCAGGCCTACGCCCCCTTCAGCCGCTACCCGGTGGGCGCGGCGCTGGCGCTCGCCGGCGGCGGCATCGTCACCGGCTGCAACGTCGAAAACCGCAGCTACGGCCTGTCGATCTGTGCCGAGCGCAACGCGATCACCGCCGCGGTGGCCCGCGGCGAGCGTCAGTTCACCGCCCTCGTGGTGGCCACCGCGAGCTCTCCTCCCGCCGCCCCATGCGGTGCCTGCCGCGAGGTCCTCGCGGAGTTCTGCGCCGACCTGCCGATCCTGCTCGTCAACGAAGCGGGCGAACGGCGCCTGACCTCGCTCGCCGAGCTCTTCCCCGACCGGTTCGTCTTCCCGCCGGCCAGAGCCTGAGCGCGAGCCTCGCTACGGGGCGCTCTCGCCCGTCATCGGCACTACCCGCAACAGCTCGCCCCGCTCCCGCACGATCCGGCGGTACCAGTCGTCCGGATAGCGTGGATGGGTCGGCCGGCCGAACTCGTCCTTGACGTTGCCGTCCATGTACTTGACGAGGAGCTGCTCGCCGAGCCGGCGCCAGCGCGCGGTCACGCCGTCACCCGCGGCCGCCGAGTAGGCGGTCAGGTAGTCGCGCGCGAGCTCGGGGGCCTGCCGGTGGAGCGCCAGCGCCTTCTCCTCGACCGCCGCCTGGTCGGCGAAGAACTGCCCTTCGAGCTCGCGCTGCACCGCGCGGATGTCGACGATCATGTCCGAGTAGCGCGAGTAGGCGTAGTTGGCGACCCAGTTGAAAACCCAGAACGCCGAATCCCAGGAGAACTCCGAGAGCGACGCCACCCCCTCCGCGAACGTCGGCGGCACCGCCCGGATCCCCGCGTACATCGGCACGTAGACCGTCGAGTAGGTGTCGTCCACGCCGAACCAGAGGATCCCGCCGATCGGATCCGGCAGCCAGTCACGCGACTGGGAGACGAGCGAGAAGCCGGTCTGCTGGGTGGAGATCGCCCGCTCGTGGACGTACGTCGCGCCGTCGCTCTCCCAGGTCATCGGCCGCCAACGGTAGGGGCAGGCGAAGGGGCCGGCGCCCACGTCCTGTGTCATGTCGAGCGGCGTGCCTTCGAAATGATCCCGCATCAGCTCCATGACGTCGGCGACGGAGAGCTTCCGGTCGGGCTTCACCCAGAGCGGCAGCCGTGCCTCGGGATGGCGGCCGTCGGCCATCTCGACCGGCAGGTCGAGCGACGGCGCGGCCCTCCGGAAGGCGCTCCAGACCCGGGACTCGCAGAAACGGACGCTCCCGAAATCGAGCGGGGCGTAGACGTCGGCGAAGGAGAACTCCGCGTCGGGGCCGTCGAAGAAACCCCGCTCCCGGGCGAAGGAGATCACGTCCGGGGCGTAGAGGGTGTCGGGATCGCGGAGCGGGAAGGTACGGATCCGGGCATGGTTCGCGTGCGCCGAGATCATCCCCTCCGGTACCCGCCGCGCCACCCAGACCACTCCTTTCTGCTCCTTGCCCTTGCCGATCATCTCGAGGAGCCAGACCTCCTTGGCGTCGGCGATCGAGAAGCTCTCGCCGCTGGAGGCGTAGCCGTGCTCCGTGGCCAGGCTCGTCATCACCTGGATCGCCTCGCGCGCGGTCTTCGCCCGTTCGAGCGCGATGTAGATCAGCGAGCCGTAGTCGAGGATCCCGTTCGCCCCGGAGAGCTCGCGGCGGCCACCGAAGGTGGTCTCGGAGATCGCGACCTGGTGCTCGTTCATGTTGCCGATCCGGGTGTAGGTCACCGCCGGCTGCGGGATCCGGCCGAGGTGCCGGCCCGAGTCCCATTCGATGATCTCCCGCATCGCGCCGGGCCCGAACCGCTTGCCGGCGAGGAAGTAGAGCTCGCCGTAGATGTCGTGCGAATCGGCGGCGTAGGTGACCATCGTCGAGCCGTCGGCGCTCGCCCCCTTCGTGACCATGATGCTGGTGCAGGCACCAGCGGGAGCGACCGGCAGGAGGAGCAGCGAGAACAGGGCGGCGGCGAGGGCGAAACGAATCCGGATCGTCGGCATGTCTGGCTCCGAAGAGAAGAAGGGTGTGAACGGCACCGCGGCGGATGCTAGCAGCCGGGTGCCGCGCGCGGCCCGCCCGGAGAGGCGGGCAGTCCGAGCAGCGCCGCGAGTTCCGGCACGGAGCGCGCGACCCCGTTGGCGCCCGCCAGGTCCTCCGCCGTCAGGCGTCCGTATCCCCAGGTCACCGCGATGACGGGAGCTCCCGCACCCCGGGCGGTGGCGAGATCGACCCGGCTGTCGCCGACCAGGGGGAGCCGCGCCGCCGGCACCCGCAGCCGGCCGGCCACCAGCAGCAGGGTCGCCGGATCGGGCTTGCGCACCGGCAACGAGTCGCCGCCGATCACGACCTGGAACCGCCCGGCGAGCCCGAGGCCGGCGAGCACCCGGATCGCGAGCCGCTCCGGCTTGTTGGTCAGCACCGCGAGCGGCCACCGCCGGGCGGCCGCGGCGAGCAGCGCCTCGATCCCGGGATAGGGGCGCGTCGTGTCGAGACAGCCGCGCTCGTAGGCCGTGAGGAACTCCGCGATCGCCGCCGGCAGCGCCGCGTCGTCGAGCTCGGGGAAGGCGCGCCGCACCAGCATCACGACGCCGTCCCCCACCATCCCCTCGACCGCCGGCAACGCATGCGGCGCGAGCCCGCGCGCCGCACGGACGACGTTGATGGCCGCGGCGAGGTCGCGGCGCGAATCGACGAGGGTGCCGTCGAGATCGAAGGCGAGCGCGATCCAGTCAGGCGAGAGCGTCATCCTTTCTCCTCGGGATGGGGACGGAGATAGAAACCGTTGCGGCCGGTCTCCAGGTCGGGGCAGCTTTCGACGGTCACCTCCTCGCCGCCCGCCAGCGGTCGCGGCAGAACGAGACCGGAAGCCTGCGAAAGGATCGCTCCCGGAGCAGAACGGCTCGTGAAGAGCAGCTCGCCATCGATTCGCAGACGTACGGGGCCGTAGGCAGCGAGGTCGAGAGCCCCGATCGCCGCGCCCGGTTCGACCCGGCGCACGAAGGTCACGCACTCGGTCGTGACGCTCACCCGGGCGGCGTCTACGAACCCTTCGAGCGCCCGCCCCGTTTCGCTCACCATCCGCGGATAAGGCCGGGACACGCCCTGCGCAGAGCCCGGTTGCACCGTCCAGTCGAGCCAGAAAGAGGTGTTCGCCTCCGGCCGGATCCGGTAGAGGAGGCTGTAGCCGGAGTAGACGGGTTCGAACCGGGGATCCCCCGCCAGCCGTGCCCGGAGACGGGCGGGAGCGGCGAACCGGGAGACCGCGAGATAGTCGCTCGTGAGCTGCTCCCCAACCGCCAGCGGCGGATCCGGATGCTCGCCCGAGAAGAGGGCGAGCTGGGTCCGGTAGGCGCCGAGATCGGCGCGCGCCATGAAGATCGGATCGAGGATGTTCAGATAGCGCGCCTGCGGGGCCCAGAAAAGGTAAGCGCCGGTCAGCCCCCAGGGGGCCGCCACCCGGGCCCCGTCCGGAAGGTGCCTCGCGAGCTCCCGCCAGTCGTCTTCCCGGGTGGGGCCGGGAGCGGAGCGATCCAGGAAGAAGCGCGCCATCGGGACCGCCCCGGGCAACGCGAGCAGGACGCAGCCCGCCAGCGCCACGCCAACCGGGAGCCGGCGAGCGGGCGAGTTCCATACCGGGATCCCGCCCGTGAACCGGACGCCCCGCTGCCTTGCCTCGTAGAGCACCGCGAGGCTCGCGAACGGGTAGAAATAGACGCCGAAACGCCACATCGCCCCGAAGTAGAGGAACGCGAACGCCAGCGCCGTCATGGTGAAGCAGCCGGCCTCGACGCCCGCCGGAACCGGCTCCGGCTCGTTCGTGCGGCGGCGGCCGAGCCAGAGCACGCCGAGGCCGAGCCACCACGCGAAGTTGTTGCGCAGCAGGTCGACGGTCGAAGCGGGTAGCACGTCGCGGCCGCCATCGGGGTACTGCGCGAGCTCGCCCAGCTGCTCGACGGTCACGAGCGACCAGATCTCGAGGTTCTTCGGGAAGTGCGGATGGAGCAGGAGGCCGGCCCCGACGCCGAGCAGCGGGTAGAGCAGGCAGGGCCAAGCCAGCTCCCGTCGGCGCCACCACCGTATCGCGGTCCAGGCCAGGGCGAGGGCGAGCAGCAGATGGAAGACGTTGTAGGCGAGCACGAGCAGGAACGACCAGACCCCGAGCCACCGGTACCGGCCGCGGGCCGCGGCCGCGGTGGCGAGCAGGAAGAGGAGCAGACCGGCGAGCTCCGGGCGGAGACGGATGAGCCGATCGGGCACGTCGAGCGCGGTGACGAGGAGAAAGAACGGGAGCAGGAGCCCCCACCTCCCCACCGCCCCCGCCGCCAAGTGGCCCACGAGCGCCAGCACCCCGGCGCCGAGCAGCGCCGCCGCGACCCGGCCTCCGGTGCTGGACTCCTCGCCTGCGAACGGCCCCAGCGCCAGATGGAAGAGGAACTCCTTGTCCCCGAACCCGTCCCGCATCAGGCTGTAGCGGGCCCACGGGAGGTCTTTCACGATCCCGTGCCGCTGGTAGATCTTGCCGAGCGCGAGGTGACAGTACGAGTCGGTATCCCAGAGCACCGGCATCGCGAGGTGAAACGCGACGAGCAGCAGGAAGAGGACGAGAAAGAGCCCCAGCGAGGCCAGCAGCTGGGGCAGGCTGGATGGCTCCGGCAGCTCTCCCTCTCGCGCGGAGCGGGCAGGCCTCGCCGGGATGACGCTCACTTCGAGGACAGGAACTCCGCCTTCACCGCCCGCGGGATGAGTCCCGCGGCGTGACCGCGGTCGAGCAGGGTCTGCACGGCGCGGCGACCGGCTTCGCCGTAATCCCGGGTCCAGTCGTTGACGTACATCCCCACGAAGCGGTCGGAGCGCACGGGGTCGGTGGCGATCTCGCGCGCGTAGCGCACCGCGTAGGCGAGCGCCTCCTCGCGGTGCGTGAGCGCGTAGTCGATGCTCTCGGTGAGCAGCCGGCAGAGGCGGCGCTTGAGCTCCTCGGGGAGATCGCGCCGGATGCCGTTGCCACCGAGCGGCAGCGGACCGCCGGTTTCCTCCTGCCACCAGGCTCCCAGGTCGAAACCGTGGAGGCCGAGATCGCCGAAGGTGAGCTGCCCCTCGTGGATCACCACCCCGGCCGCGAACTCACCCGAGGTCACCGCGTCGAAGATCGCGTCGAACGGGCGCACCTCGGTCTCGACCTGCGGCTGCCAGATGCGCAGCGCGAGCGCCGCCGTGGTGAGCGCCCCCGGGATCACCACCCGGGTACGGGCGATCGCCTCCCGGGTGACCGGGGTCCGGGCCACCACCACCGGCCCGTAGCCATCCCCGAAGCTCGCTCCCGAAGGCATGAGCTGGTACCGGTCGGCGAGGTGGGCGTAGGCGTGGAAGGAGAGGGCGGTCACCTCGTAGGTGCCCGCGAACGCCTCCTGGTTCAGGGTCTCGATGTCGGTGAGCTGGTGTTCGATCTCGAGCCCGGAGGTATCGAGCCGCCCCTGGGTGAGGGCGTAGAACATGAAGGCGTCGTCGGAATCGGGGCTGTGGGCGATGCGGATGCGGGTAGACATGGTGCAGCGAAGGGTATCAGACGCCCTCTCCGCCCCTGCGGCGGGACCCGGACCGGCCCGTTCCCTTGAGCTTTCGACCCGTCTCCCCTATCCTCTCGCCATCCATGGATCGCACCCCGGCCCGGCCGCGGGTGCCTGCCGCAGGGAGAACCTCGTGTCGACGACCCAGAGCACCACCTGCCGCGTCCTCCTCCTGCTCGCCATCACGGGCCTCATCGCGCTGAGCGCCGGTGCCCAGGAGGCCTTGCCCGAAGATCCCGGCGTGCTTGTCGAGCTGCCGGCGCTCCTCGAGGAACCCGAGCCCCTCGAGATCTCCACCACCACGTCGACCCCCGGCGTGGTGCAGGAGGTCACCCTGGGAGGCGTCTCCGAGAAGGCCGGAGGCGTGACTTTCCGGCTGGACGGCGAGTTCCTGGTCTCGGGCTGGAACAACGCCAACTGGCGCTACACGATGGACTTCGGGGAACCCCTCATCTTCCGCCGGATCTTCATCGATCTCGATTTCATGCGCGGCCAGCTCGGCCCCGGCACCGACGAGAATCAGTACTGGTACCCGCTCTACTACGCGATCTTCTGGCTCAACAACGGCCGCTACTGGGACGACATGATCGCCTATCCGAACTACCTCTCGAACGGCCGCCTCTGGAACGAGACCAACGCCGGCGGCTACTGGAACCCGGACTGGGGCGAGTACGGGCTGCAGGTGAACACCCACTGCCCGCTCGAAGAGGGGCACTGGTACCACCTGAAGTTCATCTACGACACCGTCGACCACTACCTCGAGTTCGTGCTCACCGAAAACGGCCAGCACGTCTGCACTCTCGGCTCGGATGCCGGCATCGACCAGATCGACACGAACTGGATGTTCATCGAGTTCGGCACCTCCTACTCTCCCGAGGGCCCCGAGGGCTGGACCCTCGGCTGGCGGTTCGCCAACTTCAAGATCCAGTACCTCGGCGACGAGCCGCCGGGACGCCGCCCGCGCCGCCGGTAGCGCCCTGCCTGGCCGCCAGACGCAAAGAGGCCGCCCCGGGAACGGGGCGGCCTCTTCGCATGTCGAATCCGGAAGCCTCAGGGGCAGGCGAAGGCGTTGACGTCCTGCACCGGCAGCGCCGGGGTGCCGAGCGGGTTCGAGTAGCTGCGCGAGAGGCCGGTGGTGGTATCGGTGACGGTGAGGTCGTACCCAACGTCGGTACCGGCGGTGAGGAAGACCCAGAACCGGTTGCCGAGCCCCGGCGTGCAGGCGTTGAGCACCTTGACCATCAGCTCCGGGTTGTCGGGGGTGAAGAACCAGAAGAGCCCGCCCCGCGCGACGCCGAGCTGGGCCAGGTCGATCGCCTTGCCCGCCGCCGATTCGCCGGTCGCCGTCCGGTAGTTCGCCTTCACCTCGAAGCGGTTGTCACCGGGTTCGTTGTCGATGCAGAGCGTGTTCGGTCCCGGCGTGCAGATCGACGGCGTGGCGTTGAACATCGTCGCCACGATCTGGAAACGGCCCGCTCCGAGGACCCGCCGCACCAGGGCATGCCAGGTGCCCGGCTCCGGAACCTGGACTTCGCAGAACTCGACCAGGCCGGCTTCGGTGCTGCTGCAGTCGGCGGCGTTCGGCGCGGCGGGGGCGCCAGCGCGCAGGAAGAGGTCGAAGTCGGGATCCGGCGACCCTTCGAACTCCGTGCCGTGGAGAGCGACCCTCAGCAGCGCCGTTCCGCGCGGCACCTCGAAGGTGTACCGCTGCTCGGTCACCGTGGGGCCGAGGATCGCGGAGCTCCCCGCCACGATGGTCCCCTCCCGTCCGGCCTGCGGCAGCGAGCCGCAACTCGTCCGCAGCAGATCCTCGCCACCCACCGCGTCGATGAGGTTCTGCTCGGCGAAGACCTCCGCGCTCCAGGCATCGTCCACGGGCTCGCACGCGGCGTTGGTTCCCGACGAGATGATCCCCGCCACCACGGGCCCCAGGCCATAGTCGACGAACAGGGGGCCGCCGGCATCGCCGTCGCAGCTGTTGCTGTTGGTACCGGGAGGGCCGAGCGGGTCGGCGAAGCGCCAGCAGACGTTGTGCTCCGACGGTACCGCCGTGCAGGCGACGGTCTTGATCCGGCCGGTGCGCTTCAGCCCGAGATCGTCGGCGCCCGCCGCGCGGCCGAAGCCGACGATGGTGCCCGACATGCCGGCCGGCACCCGCTGCGCCCGGCTGATCGGCGTCGGCGCGATCCCGTCCACCGGCCGCGCCAGGCGGAGCAGCGCCACGTCGCTCCGTTCCTGCCCCTCTTCGAAGAGGAACTGCGGGTGGATGTACACCGCCGAGACCGGAACCACGCCGGCGTGCTGGAAGAAGACCTCGTAACGCGCCGGGTCGAGCAGGTCGTGCCGCTGCGCGCACTCCAGCCCCGTCAGGACGAGGCCGGCGCTCGGGTCGGTGCAGAAGCAGCTCGTGGCCGTGAGCACGTGGCTGCAACCGATCAGGGTGCCGCTGCAGAGTGCCCCCACCTGGTCGCGGATCAGCGCGACCGATGGCTGGAGGTTCTCGAGCACGCCGTTGACGATCTTGTCGGCCGGCAGGACCGCGCCGTCGAGGACCCGCAGCGGGGTGGCCGGTGGCGGTGTCGCCGCCAGCGGCGCGGCCAGGAGCAGGAGGGTGGCAACGAAGAGAAGACGATGGACGCGTGGCATGCGGAGCCTCCAGGTTGGTGATGTCCGTGGGTTCCGGGTTCGATTTCTCGCCGCCCGCCCCCGTTCAACGCCGGGGACGGGAGAGGGCGAGCTGGCAGATCGTCTCACAGAGCGTCCCGAAGTCGATTCCCACGACCCCCGCCGACTGCGGCAGCAGGCTCATCCGGGTCAGGCCGGGGAGGGTGTTCGCTTCGAGCACCGCGGGCTCCCCCCGCTCATCGAGACGCAGGTCGGTGCGGGAGAAGTCACGCAGCTTCAACGTGCGATGGGTGGCGAGGGCGAGCTCCTGCAGCCGCCGGGCGAGCTCCTCGCCGATCGGTGCGGGGAAGAGCTCGTCGGTCATCCCCGCGGTGTATTTGCATTCGTAGTCGAAGATCTCGTGCTGGGGCACGATCTCGCCCACGCCGAGGGCCCGGTCGCCGAGCACCCCGACGGAGAACTCGCGCCCCGGCAGGAAGCGTTCCAGCATCACCTCCCGGTCCACCGTCTCGGCGAGCGCCACCGCCGCCGGCAGCGCCGCGAGATCACGGATCACCGAGAGGCCGACCGTCGATCCGGCGGCGAGCGGCTTGACGATGAGCGGCAGCCCGAGGGCGGCGATCTCCGTCTCTTCCGCCGGCCAGAGGACCCAGTCCGCGGTGGGGATGCCGGCGTGGCGGCAGAGGCGCTTGGCGACCTCCTTGTCCATCGCGAGCGCGCTGCCCACCGCGCCGGAGCCCGTGTACCGGAGGCCGGCCAGATCGAGGAGGGTCTGCACCTCGCCCCCCTCCCCCTGCCGGCCATGGAGCACGAGGAAGACGAGGTCGCAGCGGCGGAAGAGGGGCTCGCGCAGGAGCAGAGGGAGGTCTTCCCGGGCCGCGAGGGCGGCCAGCTCCGCGGCCGACGGCGGCGCGGTGCCGACCGGCCTCGCCAGCCGCTCGGCCTCGCCCGCGGCGTCGAGCACGCCGTGGACGGTATCGGCCACCGTGACCTCGTGCCCGCGCTCGCGCAGGGCCCGAGCAACCTCGCGCGCCCCGGCCAGCGCCACGTCGCGCTCCGGGGTCGAGCCGCCGGTCAGCAGGGCGATACGCATCCGGCGTGGTCCGGGATCGGAATGATCGTGGCGATGCGTTTCATCTCTGGGTCCGTTCACCGTGAAAGCTCGCGGCGGCGAGGGCGCGAGGCGCCATTCTGCCCCAGCCGGCGGTGCGGGCCAAGGCGGTTCACGGGATGTCGAGCTCGAAGTCGGGCTCGATCTCGCCCACCAGGAGGCCGCGATGGTTCCGCTGCTCGGGACGGTAGTACGGGGCGAGCTCCGCCATCTCGGCCGCCGAGAGCAGACCGAGCTGGCGGAGCAGCTCCAGGACCACGGTGTCGCGCGCCCGCTCGCCGCCGTCGGCGATCTTCAGCAGGAGGCCGAGCGCCACCGGGCCGCGGACCGCCACCCCGTAGACTCCTTCCGCCCCTTCCTTGCCGACTACCCGGCCCCCCGTGGCCGCGATCAGGGCGGTCGTGAACCGGCCCTCCCCGGCCACCATCCGCGGTGCCGCGGCCATCGCCTTCCCGATCCGGGAGAGCGCCGCCGCGATCTCGCCCGGCAGCCCGGCCGCCATCGGATCGGCCAGCGCGGCGTACGCTCGCGCCCCGGCCGCGAGCGGGAGCTGCCAGGTCGGAGCACTGCAGCCGTCCACTCCGTGGCGGAGCGGGCCGGAGACGCCGGCGACCGCCGCCAGCAGCTCGCCGATCCGCCGCTGGAGCGGATGCTCCCCCTCGAGATAGCTCGCCGCCGGCAGGTCGAGGCGGCGGCAGGCGAGGAGCATCCCGGCATGCTTGCCCGAGCAGTTGTTGTGGAGCGGCGTGGGCGCCTCTCCCCGGCTCGCGAGCGCCGCCGCCTCCGGCGCGCCGAGCGGCGGATGGGCGCCGCACTGCAGCGCCTCCGGAGCGAAGCCGCCACGCGCGAGCAGCGCGCGCGCCCGGTCGGCGTGCTCGTCGCCGCCGCTGTGCGATGCGCAGACGAGCGCGAGGTCGGCGTCGTCGAGCGCGAACGCCGCCTCGCCGCCGGCGAGGAGCAGCGGCAGCGCCTGGAACGGCTTGGCCGCGGAACGCAGCACGATCTCCAGATCCGGCTCGCCGAGGGCGGTGAGCAGCCGGCCTCCGGGCGCCACCACCGCGGCGGCTCCGAGATGCCAGCTCTCGGCGAGACCCCCGCGGGTCAGGCGCGCGAGCGGGACGAACACCGGCTCAGGACTCGGCGGCGAGCGCCGCCTCGAGGTTGTCGTAGGTGGGGAAGAGCGTGTCGAGCTGTGCGACGTGGAGGAGCCGGCGGATCCGCTCGGAGGGGTTCACGAGGATCAGCTTCCGGTCGAGGTCGCGGAAGCGGCCGAGGTAGCCCACCAGCTCGCCGATCCCGGTCGAGTCGATGTAGTTGATCCGGGAGAGGTCGACCAGCACGTGGTCGCCCCCCTCGGTCAGCACCCGCTCGAGCGTCTGCGAGAAGAACTGCGCGCTCTCGCCCAGCTTGATCACCCCCTCGACCGAGAGGAGGACGAACTCTCCGACACGCCGCTTTTCGACGATCATGATCGTGTTTCCATCGAACGAAGGGCAGTGTACCAGCGGCCCCCCGGAGGGTCAAACCGCGTGCCGTTTCCCGCCGGACGGCGAGAAGATCCCCGGCTCGTAGGCGACGATGCGGCCGGCGAACGCCGAGGCGGCCACGGTCAGCGGCGACGCGAGCCAGAGCCGCCCCGGCCCCGAGCGCCCCCTGTAGTTGCGGTTGATCGCCGAGACCGTGACCTGGTCGACCCGCTCCGAGACGCCGGGGCCGCAGCCGATGCAGGCACCGCAGCCGGGCGGGATGAGCCGCGCCCCGGCCGCCGTGAAGACCGCTTCGTACCCCCGTTCGCGGGCGTATCGCGCCACCGCCTCCGAACCGTACTGGATGAGCCACGTGACCCCGGGCGCCACCCGCCTCCCCGCGGCGACCGCTTCGGCGGCCACCCGGTGGTAGAAGTCCAGATCGGCGATCTTCCCGGCCGTGCACGATCCCGCGTAGGCGATGTCGATCCGGACCTCGCCGATCTCGCGAACCCGCACGCCGTTCGTCGGATCGGAGGGGATGCCGTGATCCGGATCGCCGGGGTGCGCCACCATCGGCGCGATCGTGGCGAGATCGATCCGGTGCACGCCGCCGGCATACTCGGCCCCGTCGTCCGGGGCGACCGCCCGGGCCCGCCAGCGCGCCTCGTCCCCCGCGGGGCGCCACGCCCGCAGCCCGCGGAAGGTCTCCTCGTCGGCGGCCACGACGGCACCGCGCGCGCTGCACTCGGCGGCCATGTTCGCGAGCGTCGCGCGCTCGTCGAGCGGAAGGCCGGCGAGCCCCGGACCGGTGAACTCCATGACCCGGTCGAGCGTCTTCTCTGCACGCGCGAACTCCGCGAGGATCCAGAGCATCAGGTCCTTGGCCGTCACGTTCGCCGCGAGCTCGCCCACCAGCTCGAAACGGATCGCCTCCGGGACCTCGACCCGGGCAAAACCGCTCTGCACGAGCGCCGCGTACTCGGTGGCTCCGACTCCCCAGGCGAGGGCGTTGTTCGCCCCGCCCATGCAGGTGTGCGAGTCGGTGGCCTGGATGAAATCGCCGGGCTCGATCATCTGCTCGCGCGCCACCTCGTGACAGATCCCCGGCGAGACGCCGCCGACCGCCGAGAAGTCGCGCACTCCGGTCTGCCGCTGGAACTCCCGCTGGATCTCCCGCAACCGCGCGATCTTCGGCAGCCAGGGCCGCAGGCCGGGAAGCTCGTCGGCATAGATCAGGTGATCCTCGAAGACCGCGAACCGTTCGGGGGCGGCGAGCCGGTAGCCGGGACCGTGCTCACGGGTGAGGAAGGCGTGGACCTGCGCGGTCGTGAACTCGTGCGAGTAGCCGCCGTCGACGCGCACCACCACCGGCTCGCCCGGCGCGACGAAGCCGCTGCCCCCCTCCTGATGGCGGGCCAGGATCTTCTCCGTCATCGTCATCGGCCGCGGCCCGGTCGTGGCGGCGGGCAGGGCGATCTCCCCCGCCGCCACGGCGCGGACGAACGGGAAGAGGCCGCCGCTTCCGATCACCAGCCGGGTCAGCGGGTCGTACCCCTGGCAGAGCTCGGCGAGCGGCACTCCCTCCCCCCGTTCGAGCCGCCGGAGCACGTCGTAGCCGGCCAGGAGCGTGCCGAGATTGATCTGGTTGCGGGCGTGGATCGGCGCGAAGGAGCTTGCGACCGCGATCCGGATCCCCGCCCATACCTCCGCCTGGGCCGCCGTTTCGCGCGACGAACCGGTCCCTTTCCGGGCGCCGGAGACGATCACCTCGAAGTTGCCGGCCACGAGCGCGTCGCGCCGGAAAAGCCGCTCTCCGTCCACGACGAGCCCGGCGTACGCCTCGCGGGCGATCGCCGCCGGTTCCCAGTCGAAACAGACCCAGGCCGGCGTGATGAGGTCGGTGTTGACGTCGTCGAGGAGATCGTCCGGCGCGAGGTCGGCCATCCGGAGGTCGAGCCCGTCGTAGAGCTGGCGCCGGATCAGGTCGGGATCCCGGGTGAGGAAGAGCACCCGTTTGCCGGGCGTGAGTCGGACGATCTCGTTCGGTCGCGGCATCGGGTCTCGCACCCGGGGCGGTCGGAGCCCCGGGCCGGTCGCATTCTACGGAGCGGCGGCCGGAAGGCGCCGCCACCCCCCTGCTACGGGCGCTGGTTCGCGGGCAGGACCCGCTTCCGCAGGCGGAACGCCTTCGGGGTGACCTCGACGAGCTCGTCGGCGGCGATGAACTCGAGCGCCTGCTCGAGGTTCATCACCAGCGGCGGCGCGAGGCGCACGAGCTCGTCGGCGGTCGAGGAGCGCATGTTGGTGAGCCGCTTCTCGCGGACGATGTTCACGTCGAGGTCGTTGCCGCGGTTGTGCTCGCCCACGATCATCCCTTCGTAGACCTCGTCGCCCGGCGCGACCATGAGCAGGCCGCGCGGCTGGAGGTTCTCGATCGCGTAGGCGGTCGCCCGGCCGGGGCGGTCGGCGACCAGCGCGCCGTTCGCGCGCTGCTCGATCTCGCCCTGCCACGGCTCCCAGCCGTCGAAGAGGGAGTTGAGCAGACCGGTGCCCCGGGTATCGGTCAGGAACTCGCTGCGGAAGCCGATGAGACCCCGCGAGGGGAGGCGGAACTCGAGCCGTACCCGGCCGGTGCCATGGTTGACCATCTTCGTCATCCGCCCCTTGCGCGTTCCGAGCTTCTGGGTGACCACCCCGATGAACTCCTCCGGGACGTCCACCACGAGCTGCTCCATCGGCTCGTGGAGCGCGCCGTCCACCGTCCGGGTGATCACCTCGGGCTTGCCCACCGCCAGCTCGAACCCCTCGCGGCGCATCATTTCGATCAGGATCGCCAGCTGCAGCTCGCCCCGCCCCGAGACCTTGAAGGCGTCCGGCGAGGCGGTCGCCTCGACGCGGATCGAGACGTTCGTCAGCAGCTCGCGGTCGAGGCGGGCCCGCAGCTTGCTCGCGGTCAGATGCTGCCCCTCCCGGCCGGCGAGCGGCGAGGTGTTGATCCCGAAGACCATGCTGATCGTCGGCTCGTCGACGCGGATCGGCGGCAGCGCGAGCGGCGTCTCGGCGTCGGAGAGCGTCTCTCCGATCGTCACCTCGTCGATCCCGGTCACGGCGACGATCTCGCCCGGCGCCGCCGCGGCGATCTCGACGCGCCGCAGCCCTTCGTAGCCGTAGAGCCCCGTCACCTTCGCCGGCCGCAGCGAGCCGTCGTGGAGACAGCGGGTGACCGCCTGGCCGCGAGCGAGCTGGCCGTTGACGAGCCGGCCGATGGCGAGCCGGCCCACGTAGTCGTCGTAGTCGAGCGCGGTGACGAGGAGCTGCAGCGGTCTGTCCGGCTCGTAACGCGGCGCCGGCACGGTGCGCACGATCTCCTCGAAGAGCGGCGCGAGCGTCTCGTCGGGGCCGTCGACCGCGCGGCGGCAGATCCCCCGCTTCGCGTTGCACCAGAGGACCGGGAAGTCGAGATCCTCCTCGCCGGCGTCGAGGTCGATGAAAAGGTCGTAGACCTCGTCGAGCACCTCCCGCGGCCGCGCGTCGGCGCGATCGATCTTGTTGATCACCACGATCGGCGGCAGCTTCGCCTCGAACGCCTTACGGAGCACGAAGCGGGTCTGCGGCAGCGGCCCTTCGGAGGCGTCGACGAGGAGCAGGACGCCGTCGACCATCTTCAGCGTCCGCTCCACCTCGCCGCCGAAGTCGGCGTGCCCGGGGGTGTCGACGATGTTGATCCGCGTCCCCTTCCAGACCACGGCCGTGTTCTTGGCCATGATCGTGATCCCCTTCTCGCGCTCCAGATCGATCGAGTCCATGACCCGCTCGACGACGTGCTCGTGGGCGCGGAAGATCCCGGCCTGCCAGAGCAGGGCGTCGACGAGGGTGGTCTTGCCGTGATCGACGTGGGCGATGATCGCGAGGTTGCGGATATCGGCGCGGATGGCTGAAGGCATGCGGCTTCTCGCAGTGGTCGGTGGATGGTGGCCGGTGGACCGCCGGGGGCCCGGACCCGCCGGGCGGCCGCGCGGGGGCGGGACGATATCAGAGCCCGCGCGCCGGCGCCGGGGGATGGCTAGAATTCGCCGGATGCGCGCCCGTGGCCCCCTGCTCCTCGCCCTGACCCTCCTCGCCGCCACCCCTCTCGCCGCCGTCACGAGCCCCTGGCACGACGACGGTCCGGCGCGGGTGCGGCTGCTCTCCCCCTGGGAGGCCGCGCCGGCCGCGGGCGAGCTCTGGCTCGGCCTGGAGCTCGCTCTCGCCCCGGGCTGGCACGCCTACTGGCACAACGGCGGCGACGCCGGCTACCCGCCGGCGGTCGACTTCTCGGGGACGGCGGAGGTGCTTGCCCTCGACCTGCTCTTCCCGGTGCCGGAGCGGTTCGATCTGCCCGGCGATCTCGTCGCCTTCGGCTACGAGGAGTCGGTCATCTACCCGCTCCGCCTCGAGACCGACTTCGGCACGGCGACCGCCGCGCACTTCCGCGGCGCGGTCTCCTACGTCGTCTGCGCGAGCGAATGCGTCCCGTTCACGAGCCCGCTCGCCCTCGACCTGCCGCTCGCCAGCCAGCCGTGGGAGGCCACAGTGGATGCGGCGCGTCTCGCCGCCGCCCGCGACCGCCTCCCCCGGCCGCTACCCGACGGGGCGACGGTCTCCCCGGCCCCGCTCGCCACGGACACCGCTGGCGGAACGTTCACCCTCACCGCCCGCGGCCTGCCCGTTCCGCCCACGGCGCTCTTCTTCGCGGTCCACGACCTCGTCGAGCTCGGCCGCCCGGAACGGGACGAGCGGGACGACGCCGTGCTCTTCACCGTGCCGTACACCTGGCTGGACCGCAGTCGCACCTCCGAGCAGCTCGCCCTCGCCTGGACGCTGGCGGCCGGTGACGGAGGGTGGGAGGGGAGCTCGCCGCTCCACCTCCCCGCAGCCGCCCGCCCCGCCACGCTCCCCGGTGGTCCCGCCGCGATCCCCGCAGAATCCGCCAACAATGGGCACTCCCCGACCGAACCCACCCGCTGGCCCTGGTTTGCGCTCGCCGGTGTGGTCGGCGCCGGGCTGCTCTGGGCCCTCTGGCCCCGCGCCGGCGAACATCCCCCAGCCTGACGAACACGTTCCGACCTCACCCCGGACCACCGAAGGAGACAACCCCATGCCCCGCACCGTGACCACACTGCTCGCCCTCGTCCTCCTCCTCGCTCCCCTGACCTCCGCGGCCGCCACGGTCGCGGTCGGGGATGCCGCGCCCGACTTCCGGCTCCCCGACCTCGACGGGCGGGAGGTCACCCTCTCGGAGTTCCGCGGCAAGGTCGTGGTGCTCCAGTGGATGAACCCGAACTGCCCGTTCATCGCCCGCCATGCGCGGGAGGGGACGATGACGAAGATCGTGGCGGACCATCCGGAGATCGTCTTCCTCGCGATCAACTCGACGAATCCGGAGCAGAAGGATTACCTCACCCCCGAGGCCCACGCCGCCTTCAACCGCGAGCACGGCATCGGCTACCCGGTCCTCTACGACCCGGCGGGCGAGGTCGGCCGGGCATACGGCGCGAAGACCACGCCGCACCTGTTCGTGATCGACCCCGAGGGGATCGTGCGTTACCAGGGGGCGATCGACGACGCCCCGCGCGGCGGCGCGACGGTCAACTACGTGGCGCAGGCACTCGCCGCGCTCGCCGCTGGCGAGCCGGTCGAGCCGGCGACCACGAAGCCGTACGGCTGCACCGTCAAGTACTGACGGCGCTCACTCCGGCTCGCCCACCCCCCGCCGCCGCGCCTTGCTCTCGGCGCGGCGGCGTTTGTCGTGGAGCCGGCGCTCCCGGGCGGCGCGCCCGGGGCGGGTGGGGACCCGCGGCCGCGGCGGCCGGGCGGCGAGCCGGAGCAGCTCCTCCAGGCGGGCGAGAGCGTCACGGCGGTTCCGCTCCAGCGTCCGGAAGCGCTGCGCCACGAGCACCAGCTCGCCGGCCGCGGTCAGCCGCCGTCCGGCGAGACGGACGAGCCGCGCTCTGACCTCCGCGGGCAGCGCGGTGCAGCCGGCCACGTCGAAGCGGAGCCGCACCGCGGTGGCGACCTTGTTCACGTTCTGGCCGCCCGGGCCGGCGGCCCGCCGCAGGGGCTCGCAGCGGAGCTCCGCGTCCGGAATCGAAAAGCCGCCCAGGATCGCCATCGCGGCGATCATGCCACCGCCGGGCAAGGCGGCTTCAGTACCGGTAATGCTCCGGCTTGTACGGCCCGTCCACGCTGACGCCGATGTACGCCGCCTGCTTCGGGGTGAGGGTGGTGAGCCGCACCCCGAGCTGGTCGAGATGGAGGCGGGCGACCTTCTCGTCGAGCTCCTTGGAGAGGACGAAGACCTTCTTCGGATAGCTCTCGCCCCGCGCCGCGAGGTCGATCTGCGCGAGCACCTGGTTGGTGAAGCTGCACGACATCACGAACGAGGGGTGCCCGGTGGCGCAGCCGAGGTTCAGGAGCCGCCCGTCGGCGAGGATCAGCACCGAGTGGCCGTCGGGGAAGACCCACTCGTCGTACTGCGGCTTGATGTTCACCTTCCGGATTCCCGGCGTCTTCGCCAGCCCGGCCATGTCGATCTCGTTGTCGAAGTGGCCGATGTTGCCGACGATCGCCTTGTCCTTCATCCGCGCCATCTGGTCGGCGGTGATGACATTGAAGTTGCCGGTGGCGGTGATGAAGAGGTCGGCGCTCTCGACCACGTCCTCGACCCGCCGGACCTCGTACCCCTCCATCGCCGCCTGCAGGGCGCAGATCGGGTCGATCTCGGTGACGATCACCCGCGCGCCCTGGCCGCGCAGCGCCTGCGCGCACCCCTTCCCCACCTCGCCGTAGCCGCAGACCACCGCCACCTTGCCAGCGAGCATCACGTCGGTCGCCCGGTTCAAACCGTCGACGATCGAGTGCCGGCAGCCGTAGAGGTTGTCGAACTTCGACTTCGTGACGCTGTCGTTGACGTTGATCGCGGGGAAGAGGAGCGTGCCGTTCTTCTCCATCTCGTAGAGGCGCAGGACGCCGGTGGTCGTCTCCTCGGAGACCCCGTGACAGCCGGCCGCCACCCGCTCCCACCGTCCCGGTTCGTCGCGCTGCAGCCGCGCGAGGAGCCTGAGGACCACCGCGAACTCCTCGCTGTCGGCGGTCGCCGGATCCGGCACCGCACGGGCGCGCTCGTACTCGAGGCCCTTGTGGATGAGGAGCGTCGCGTCGCCGCCGTCGTCGACGATCTGCGTCGGCCCGCGACCGGCGCCGAAGTCGAGGGCCCGGGAGGTCATCTCCCAGTACTCCTCGAGCGTCTCCCCCTTCCAGGCGAAGACCGGCACCCCGGCCGGCGCCGCGGGCGTCCCTTCGGGACCGACCACCACCGCGGCGGCGGCGTGATCCTGGGTCGAGAAGATGTTGCAGGAGGCCCAGCGCACCTCGGCGCCGAGCTCGACGAGGGTCTCGATGAGGACCGCGGTCTGGATCGTCATGTGGAGCGAGCCGGTGATCCGCTGGCCGGCGAGCGGGCGGGCCGCCGCGTACTCGCGGCGCACGGCCATCAGGCCGGGCATCTCCTGCTCGGCGAGGCGGATCTCCTTGCGTCCCCACTCGGCGAGGGCGAGGTCGCGGACGCGGTATTCGAGGGTGGTGGCGGTGGCGGTGGTCATCGGGACGTCCTTTCTCCACGCGGGCTCGGCCCGCGGGGGGTACGGGGGGAAGGCGAACGGCGAACGGCGGTGGCGAGCAGCAGCGCCGGGCCCTTCGCCGCGGGTTCCGGGGAGAGCGGGGCGACGCGCACCGCGCCGAGCCCCGCCCGGGTGAGGAGCGCTCCGAGCCCGCGCGGGGTGAAGCCGGGCCACTTCTGCCCGAGCTGCCGGCGGAACGCCTCGCGGTCGTGGGCGAGCAGATCGACGACGACCGCGCGGCCGCCCGGGCGCAGGATCCGCGCCATCTCGGCGAGCGCCGCCGCGGGTTCCTCCACGTGGGTGAGCGCGAGGAGCATGAGGGCGGCGTCGCAGCCGCCGTCGGGGAGCGGGAGCGCGGCGAGGTCGCCCGCGTGGAGCTCCACGTTCCGCCGGCCCGCGAGCCGGCGGCGCGCGGCAGCGAGCATCTCCGGGCTGTTGTCGACGGCCACGACCCGTGCCACGTGCGGCGCGAGCCGGGCGGAGACGGTGCCGGCGCCACAGGCGAGGTCGGCGACCGTCCAGTCGGCGGGCAGCAGGGCGGCGAGCGCGGCCTCGGTGAACCGCTCGCCGTAGAGCTCGCCGCGGAGGCGCTCCCACTCGGCGGCGGCGCCGGCGAAGAAGCTCTCGCCCGTGGGGCGCCGCTCGGCGAGGAGGCGCGCGAGCCGCAGCCGGTCCTGACCGAGCGCCGGCCAGCCGTCGGTCTCCCGGCGGGCGACCTCCCAGAGCGCGGCGGCGCCGGCGCCGAGCTCGCCGGCGGCGAAACGGTACCGGTTCGACGTCCGCTCGGTGCGCGAGACGACCCAGCCCTGCGCCGCCAGCGCCTTGAGGTGGCGGCTGACGGTCGGTTGCGGCAGCTGCACCACCTCCGCCAGCTCGCCCACCCCGAGCTCCTCCCGCTCCAGGAGCGCAAGCAGGCGGAGCCGCACCGGGTCGGCGAGAGCCGCGAGATCGGCGACGAGCGGGTTCGAAGCGAGGGTCGCGTGATTCATTCTTTTATACAGATATAAGAATGAACCAAGCCGCCGGCGGCGTCAAGTCCCGGGAGGCGCGTCGCGGGGGAAGAGCAGCGCCGCCACGGCAGCCCAGGCGAGCGGGAGGGCCGGCTGGTGGAAGCGGGGAAGCTGCTCGGTGACGAGCGCATGGAGGAGAAAGGAGAGCGTCGGGAGGAGGAGCAGCGCGAGCTGCGGGCCGGAGCGCTGCGCGACCGCCCTTCCGAGCACAGTCACGAACCCGATCGCGAGCAGCAGCCCGAGCGGCAGCGCGAGATCGAACGGCAGCGCCCAGGCGGGCGAACGCTCCGCGAAGAGCCCTCGCCAGAGAAGAGGGGGGAGCGACAGCAGGTATGCCCCCGGATCCTTCCGGACGATCTCTACCGCCTCGCGCCGGAGGGCGGCGTCGGCCGCGAGCCGGTCGCCCAGGCTGGCGAGGAGCGCGGCGCGCCGGTGGATCGCGCGGACGAAGTAGTTCGCCTGTGCGGGCGGCCCGCTCCACTCCCACCGGTCGAGGCGGCTCGCGGGAAACCAGCGCCGGTGGAGATCGCGGGCGAGCCCGCCCGGAGTCCAGGCGAGCGCGGCACCCCACCGCCCCTCGCGGGCCAGATCGAGGCTCAGTTCGGCGCGTGCCAGAGGGACGACACGGCTCTCGGCGAGAGTCCATCGGTCGAACTGCCGAACGTTGCGCGCCATCCAGAGCGCGGGCGGGAGCAGCGAGACGGCCAGCAGACAGGCCGCGAGGAGGAAACGGCAACGCCACGGCTCCCGCTGCGGCGGCCGGGGCCGGAGCAGCGGCACGAGGGCGGCGAACGGCAGGAGGTAGGCGAACGCGGCCCGGGTCACGGCCAGCGCGCCGAGGAGGAGGCCGGCGCCGAGGGCGCGGCCGGCCGCCGGTCTCTCGGCGAGCGCCGCGAGTGCCACCGCGGCGAGGGTGAGCAGCGGCGCGGCGAGCGCCTCGGAGGCGAGCTGGCCCGAGAGGTGCCGGAGCGCCGGGCTCGCGCACACGAGCAGCGCGGCCGCCACCGTCGCGCCCCGCCCTCCCCCGAGCCGTCGTGCCGCCAGCGCCGCGCCCCAGGCCGCGATCAGGAGGGCAAGGCGCTGCGCTCTCCGGAGGCAGCGGACGGCCCGGAGGGCCGCTGCTCCATTCTCTTCGAGCGCCGCCGGTGTCGCCGGGGCGTCGGCTCCGCAGAGGCGCCAGACGCCGGCCACGAAGAGGGCGTACCCCGGCTCGCGGTAGGCGTCGGGCGCGACGCTTTCACCGGGCGGAGCGTGGGAGAAGACGCCGTCGCGCAGGAGGTGGATCGCCGCCTGCGCGTAATCGCGTTCGTCGTCGGTGAGCGTCCCGCGCTCTCCCGGAGCGCTCAGCACCCAGAACGCCAACGCCAGGGCGAGCGCCCAGCCCCCCCACCGGCGCCACGCTCTCCGTCCGGCCATCCCGCTCCTCCCGCGCGGGAATGTAGCAGACGCCCTTCCGGCCGGGAGCGTGAGATGCTACCGGCCATGGAGCCACCGGAGCCGGTCGCCTCGACCGCACCCGAGCCGGGCGCGCCGCGGAGCCCGGCGCCCCCTCACCTCCTCGAGCTGCTCGCGGCGATCCGCGAGCTGCACGCCGCGCCCGACCTCGAGCGCGGGCTCGCACGGCTCGCGGAGCGGATCCGCGAGCACCTGAGCTACCGGACCTTCGGCGTCCTCCTGCTCGACGAGAGGGGGCGCGAGCTCCGTTTCGCCCATGCGCTCGGCTACCCGCCGGGGGTGGCCGAACAGTGGCGCTTCGGATTCGGGCAGGGGATCATCGGTTCGGCCGCGGCGGGCGGCCGGCCGCTGCGGGTCGACGACGTCAGCGCCGACCCCCGCTATCTGAACGCCGGCGAGCGGATCCGCTCCGAGCTGGCGGTCCCGCTCCTCGCCAAGGGGCGCACGATCGGCGTCCTCACCCTCGGCCACGAGGAGCGCGGCTACTTCACCGCCGCGCACGAGCAGCTGCTCGAGCTGCTCGCCGACCACCTCGCCACCGCCATCGACAACGCGCAGCTCCACGAGAACGCCCGCGAGCAGGCGCGCACCCTCACGCTGCTGCACGAGGTGAGCCGGGAGCTGAGCTCGATCCTCGACCGCCGGGAACTGCTCGAGCGGGTCGCGGTGGCGATCCGGCGGCTGATCGACTACGACCTCTTCACGGTGCTGCTCTGGGACGAGCATCGCCAGCTCCTCGAGCCGTGGCTGAGCGTCGGGCACGACGGCGCCCCCCGGCGCGGCATGGAGCCGATGACGCTCGGCACCGGGCTGAGCGGCACCGCCGCGCTCCTGCGCCAGCCGGTGCGGGTGCCCAACGTCCGCCTCGACCCGCGCTTCGTGGACTCGTTCCCCGGCTTCGCCGTCCGCTCCGAGCTCGTCGTCCCGCTCGTGCACAAGGACCGCCTGCTCGGGGTGCTCGATCTCGAGAGCCTCGCCTACGACGCCTTCAGCTCCCATCACGAGCAGCTCCTCTCCACCCTCTCCGGCTCGCTCGCGGTGGCGCTCGAAAACGCCCGGCATTACGAACAGCTCCGGGTCGAGGAGGGGCGGTACCGCTCCGACCTCGCCACCGCGCGCCAGATCCAGCGCCAGCTCCTGCCCAAGACGAGCCCCCTCGTCGCCGGCCTGCAGATCGGCTTCGCCTTCGAACCCGCCCGCGACCTCGGCGGTGACTTCTACGACTTCCTCTCGTACGGCGACGGCCGGCTCGGCTTCGCGATCGGCGACGTGGCGGGGAAGGCCACCGCCGCCGCGCTCTACGGCTCGTTCGCGGTCGGCCTCCTGCGCGAGCACGTCGCGCAGCAGCGTCCGGAGCCGGCCGTGGTGCTCGCGCAGCTCAACCAGCGCCTCCGCTCGCTCGGCGTCGACGGCCGCTTCCTCGCGATGGCATTCGCGCTCTACGAACCCCGGAGCCACCGGCTCCGGCTCGCGAGCTCCGGGCTCCCCTTCCCCCACCTCGTGCGCGAGGGGCGGGCGATCACGATCCCGGCCGCGGGCGTTCCGCTCGGGCTGCTCGCCGACCGCACCTACGACGAGCACGTGCTCCACCTCGCCCCCGGCGACATCGTCGCCTTCACCACCGACGGGGTCGACGAGTGCGTGGACGCGGCCGACCGGGAGCTCGGCCGCGAGCGGGTGGGGGCGGCGCTCCTCGCGCTCGCCTCGGAGCCCGCCCACGAGATCGCGCAGGGAGTCCTCACCGCCTGCCGCCGCCACGGCGGCGAGCGCGAGCCGACCGACGACCGGACCGTCCTCGTCCTGCGCCGCACCAGCGGCTGACCGGAGATCCGGCCCGGAACGCCGTTCCGGAAGCTGCGATACGCTCCCGCGCGGCGTTCCGTTCACCCTCCGGCACGACGACGCCGCTCGTCGGCGGAGACTCCGATCGAGGTGTCCGATGCTTCCCAGCCGCAGCCGTTCCCCGTTCTGGCTCGCTCTCGCCGGCCTGCTCCTCTTCGCCCCCGCCGCGCGGTCGCAGGACCGCACCCTCGACCTGCCGCTCGGCGACCCGGCCCGCCGGGAGCGCACCGCTCCGGTGCTCCTCGACGGGATCACCGCCACCGCCACCGGCGACCTCCTCACCCCCGCCGAGCTGGCGGCCCGGCTCGATCCGGTCTCGCTCCTGCTGGTGGGCGAGAGCCACACCGACATGGAGTTCCACCGTGTCCAGCTGCGGGTCCTCGAAGAGCTCGCGCGGCGGGGACGGAGCCTGCTCATCGGCCTGGAGATGTATCCGGCCGGCGAACAGGCGAGCCTCGACCGGTGGATCGCCGACCCGGCCCTCGACGCGGACGCGTTCCTGACCCTCTCGCGCTGGTACCGGAACTGGGGCTACCACTGGGAGTACTACCACCGGATCTTCCGCTTCGCGAAGGCGCACGGGATCCGGATGTACGGCCTGAACGTGCCCCGCGCGGTCGTGCAGACCGCCCGCCGGGAGGGGCTCGAGGCGCTCAGCGCCGAACAGCGGGCGCTCCTGCCGCCCCGCATCGACACCGGCTCCGAGGAGCACCGGACCTTCTTCCGCGCCGCCTTCGATCCCGAGGGGATGCACGGCGACCTGTCGCCGGAGGCGTTTGAAGGGATGTACCGCGCCCAGTGCACCTGGGACGCGGCGATGGCGCACAACGCGATCCGGGCGCTGCGGGAGGCCAGCGGCGAGCGCCCGCTCATGGTCGTCCTCGTCGGCTCCGGCCACGTCGCCTACGGCCTCGGCGCCGAACGGCAGGCGAAGCTCTGGTACGACGGCCGCATCGCCTCCCTTATCCCGGTGCCGGTCTACGACCCGAAGGAGCACCGGCCGATCACCGCCACGCGCGCCTCCTACGCCGACTACCTCTGGGGGATCCCCGCGGCGGCCGATCCCCTCTTCCCCGTCCTCGGGATCTCGACCGCCGAGCGGGAGGAACCGCAGCCGCTCGCGGTGATCCGGGTCGAGAACGATTCCGTGGCCGCCCGCGCCGGCTTCGCGGTGGGCGACCGGATCGTCGCGATGGACGGCACCCCGATCGACCGGAAGGAGACTTTCAACCGCCTGATGGCGACGAAGGAGTGGGGCGATTCGGCCCGCTTCGAGGTCCGTCGCGGGGAGGAGACGGTGACCCTCACCCCGATCTTCCGCCGCCCGTTCGAAGCGCCGCCGGCACCCTGTCCGGACCTACCGGCGGCCGCAGAGCCCGCGCCGGAGGCGCAGCCGTGAGGCGCGGCAAACCGGTTCGGCGGGCGATCACGGCGGCGCTCGCCTGCGCCCTCGGCGCCGGATCGCTCGCCCTCGCCGCCACGCCCGCGCCGCCGCTCCCGCACCACGAGCTCGAGATCCGGCTCGACCCGGCCGCCCGCACCCTCGCGGTACACGACCGGCTGACCCTCGCGAGCGGCGGCGAGATCGATTTCCTCCTCAACGCCGCCCTGACGATCACCGCCGCCGAGCCGCCGGCCACGGAGCTCCCGCCACCCGACGACCTCACCCCGTTTGCCGGGATCAACGCCGCTCCGGACGCACCAAGCGGCGCCCGGCTGAAGCGGTGGCGGGTACAGCTCCCCCCCGCGGGCGGCACCGTCGAGCTCCGCTACGAGGGACCGTTCGATTTCGGCCTCGGAGAGCTCGCGGAGGAGTACCAGCGCGGCTTCCGCGAAACCACCGGCATCGTCTCCCCGGAAGGGGTCTACCTCGCCGGCAACGGCTTCTGGTACCCGCAGACCGGCCGCGGGCTGCTCACCTTCACGCTCACCGCCGAGGTGCCCGCGGGCTGGCATCTCGTCAGCCAGGGCAGCGGGACCTCCCGCGACGAGGCGGGCCGGGCCCGCTGGGAGGCGGGCGGGCCGATGGACGAGATCTACCTCGTCGGCGGACCGCTCACCCGCTACCACCAGCCGGCGGGAGAGATCGCGGCCGAGGTCTACCTGCGCGCTCCGGACGAAGCGCTCGCCGGGCGCTACCTCGCCGCCACCGCCGACTACCTCGAGATGTACCGCCGCCTCATCGGCCCGTATCCGTACGGGAAGTTCGCGCTCGTCGAGAACTTCTGGGAGACCGGCTACGGCATGCCCTCCTTCACCCTGCTCGGGCCGCAGGTGATCCGGCTGCCGTTCATCCTGACCTCCTCCTACCCGCACGAGATCCTCCACAACTGGTGGGGCAACTCGGTCTTCGTCGACTACGAGAGCGGCAACTGGTGCGAGGGGCTGACCGCCTACCTCGCCGATCACCTCATCCAGGAACAGCGCGGGCAGGGGGCAGCGTACCGGCGCGATGTCCTCCAGCGCTATCGCAACTACGTGCGCGAGGCGCACGACTTCCCGCTCACGGAGTTCCGGGCGCGCCACAGCGCGGCCACCGAGGCGGTCGGCTACGGCCGCTCGCTGATGGGCTTCCACATGCTCCGCCGGATGCTCGGCGACGACGCCTTCCGTGCCTGGGCGGTGCGGCTCTACCAGGAGGAGCGGGGCCGCCAGGCGAGCTTCGCCAACCTCCGGCGGCATTTCGAAGCGATCGCGCAGCGTGACCTCGGCCCGTTCTTCCACGACTGGATCGAGCGGACCGGGGCCACCGAGCTGGCGGTCGAGATCGCCGCGGTCGAGCCGCGCGACGGCAAGTACGAGCTGCGCGGCCGGCTGCTGCAGAAGCAGGCCGGCGAGCCGTTCCGCCTCGCGGTGCCGATCGCGATCCAGACCGCCGGGGCGACGGTCGAGACGACGCTTTCGATGACGGCGGCCGAGCTCCCCTTCACGCTCCGGCTCCCGGCGGCGCCGCTCGCGCTCCATCTCGATCCCGCCTTCGACCTCTTCCGGCGGCTCGACCCGCGGGAGATCCCGCCCTCGATCGGGCAGCTCTTCGGCGCTCCGGAGGTGCTCGCGGTACTCCCGGCCGGGGCCGCTCCCGAGGAGGCAGCGGCCTGGCGGGCGCTCGTCGACTCCTGGCAGGCTCCCGCCCACACCCTCACGCTCACGACCGACGCGGAGATCACGGAGCTGCCCGCCGACCGGGCCGTCTGGCTGCTGGGGCGGGAGAACCGGTTCGCCGCCCGGCTCTACGGCGACCGTGCCGGAGTGATGATCGGGAAGGACGAGCTCGCCCTGCAGGGGGAGACGATCCCGTTCGCCGGTCATGCCGCGGTGGCCGTCGTCCGCCACCCCGCCGACCCCGAGGCGGCCGTGGGCTGGATCGTGGCCGACTCGACCGAGATGCTCGCCGGCCTCGGGCGCAAGCTCCCCCATTACGGCAAGTACAGCTTCCTCGGCTTCCGCGGGGCCGAGCTCACGAACACCGTCAAGGGGCAGTGGGAGACCACCGACTCTCCCCTCGTCGTGGATCTGCGCCCGGCGGCGAAGCGGGACGAGCCGCTCCCGCCACTGGCGCTCCCACCGCGCCCTCCGCTCGCCGAGCTACCACGCTGAGCTCCGGTGCGAGCGCGACCCGGTTCCGGCCACGCCGGAGACGGGGACGGAAACGATGGCGCCGGGGCGGGCCCGCAGGCCCGGCACCCGGCGTCAGGGGCTGATGGGAAGAGGTCAGACCGCGACCAGCTCGACGTTCGGCGGGTCGGCCAGGGTCTTCTTCACCGAGCACTGCCCCGCCGCCCGCAGGATCGCACCGCGGTACTTCTCGGGGAACTCGGCCGGCAGTCTCATCTCGAGGCGCACGGTCTCGAGGCGCTGCGTCTCGGGGTGGCGCTCGATGCTCAGGCCGAGGCCGAGGCCGTCGGTCGGCAGCCCCCGCTCCTGGCAGAAGCGCAGCGTGTAGAAGCCGGCGCAGGTGCCGAGCGCGGCGAGGAAGAGCTCGTACGGGTTGGGCGCCGTGCCGGCGCCAAGGGGGGCCGCCTGGTCGGTGAGGACCCGGTGGCCGTTGAACTCGGCGGCGACCGCGACGCCGCCGGGGAAGCCGATCGTCATCTGCATGGGAACTCCTGAAACGGTTCGTGCTGGTGAGGAGCTCGTCGATTGCACCGCCGGGAGCGCGCTCCTCGGGGACGCCGCCGCGGTGGAAGGGAGAATCGCCCCCGCGCCGGCCGCGCCGGCTCCGGGAGCCCGGAGGCGGAGTCTATCGCCGCCGGGGTGCGAACGGCAGGATGTGAGAGAGTCCCCGCGACGATGTATCTCGACTTCTACGGCTTTCGCGAGCCCCCCTTCAGCCTCACGCCCGACCCCCGGTTCCTCTTCCTCTCCGATCGCCACCGGGAGGCGCTCGACGCGCTCCTCTTCGGGATCCGGGAGCGGAAGGGGTTCATCCAGATCACCGGCGAGGTGGGCGCGGGCAAGACGACGCTCTGCCGCGCGGCCCTCGAACGGCTCGGCTCCGAGGTCCGGACCGCGCTCGTCCTCAACCCGATGCTCACGCCGACCCAGCTCCTGCGCGGCATCCTCCAGGAGCTCGGCCTCACCCCCGGACGCGCCGACCGCGCGAGCTATCTCGACCAGCTCAACCAATTCCTGCTCGACGCGGTCGCCGACGGCCAGTCGGTGGTGCTCCTGATCGACGAGGCGCAGGACCTCTCGCCCGAGCTCCTCGAGCAGGTGCGGCTCCTGTCGAACCTCGAAACCGACCAGCACAAGCTCCTGCAGATCGTCCTCGTCGGCCAGCCGGAGCTGCGAGCGATGCTCGACGATCCGGGGTTGCGGCAGCTGCGGCAGCGGATCACGGTGCGCTACCATCTCGGCCCGCTCTCCCGGCTCGAGAGCGACCATTACATCCGCTACCGGCTGGGGATCGCCGGCGTCGAGGGGCGGCCGAGCCTCTCCCGCGCCGCGCTCTGGCGGATCCACCGGTACGCGCGCGGGGTGCCGCGGCTGATCAACGCGCTCTGCGACACCACGCTGCTCTGCGGCTACGTCGACGGCACCGACGACCTGCGGCTCGGGCACGTGCGGCGGGCGGTACGGGAACTGGAGGGACGACGGCGATGAGCCTGATCAGCGACGCGCTCCGCAAGGCCCGGCAGGAGGCGGCCCGGCAGGAGGCGGCCCGCCGGGGGGAGGCCCCGCCCCAGCTGCCGCATCACATGCCGCTGAGGCGGCCGGCGCGGGCGCCCTGGATCGCCGCGCTCGCCGGCGGGTTCGCCGGCGCCGCGCTCCTCACCGCGGCCGGGCTCTGGTATTTCACCTCGCGGCACGTCCCCGCTCCCGCTCCCGCCCCGGCTTCCACGCCGGCAGCCATCGCCACGCCGGCACCGGCCCCCTCGCCTGTCGCCGAGATAACGCCGGTCGCTCCGGTACCGGCCCTCCCGGTGACACCGGAACCGGCAGCACCGCCGGAGGCGGCGCCATCCATCCCGCCCCCCGAGCCGACGCTCGCGCCCGACGCAAGCGCCGTCGCCGAGTCACCGGCATCGGCGCCGATCCGGACGCCGAGGCGCCGGGCGGAGCTGGCCGACGGCACGGTGCTCACCCTTCAGGGGATCGCGATCACCGACGGCCGGCCGGTGGCGCTGGTCAACGGCGTGGCGCTGGGACCGGGCGAGCGGATCGCCGGCTTCACCGTGACGGCGATCGCCGCCACCGAGATCGAGCTGCGCCGGGACGGCGAGATCGTCGTCCTGGCGCTGCGCTGAACCTCGGCTCGTCGGGGGCGTTGCGGCCCGCTTCCGGATCAGGTCCCCTGATCGGACGGCGGCGCCTCGGGCTCGTCGTCGCTGTCGCCGCCGCCGATGCCACCCGTGCCGATGCCGATCAGGTACGGCACCGCGACCGGAGCCCCGTCCCGCGTGGCGGGCTTGAAGCGCCAGTTGCGCACCGCGTCGAACGCCAGCAGGCCGAGGGCGACCGAACCCTTGCGCCGAAGCAGGAGCGGCTGCGTGACGGTGCCGTCGGCCTCGACGATCACCTCGAAGACGTAGAAGCCGCCCATGTCCTTCATCCGCAGCGACGGCATCCGGATGCCGGGGCCTTTCGACCGTTTCGGCGGCTTGATCCCGGGCAGGTCGCCGACCGGCTCGTCCTTCCGGTACTGCTCACCGGCGGGCAGCTCCCGGCCGCGCACCCCCCGGCTCTGCAACGCCTGCGCCGGCTCGCCGTACGGGGAGAGGTCCATCCGCAGGAGGTCGGGCATCAGGCTCACGGCCTCGTACCAGTGCCAGCTCGCATCGGCGGCGCGCCCGAGCCCCTGCTCGGCGATGGCGCGCATCGCGGTGAGCTGCACGAGCCCGCCGTCGAAGCGGCCGGTGTCGCCGTGCTGTTCGATCGTCGCCTTGTAGAGCTTTCCGATCGCCGCGTCGGCGGCCTGCCAGTCGCCGGCGCGCAAGTGGTGCTCGACCTGTTCGTACTGCTCCTTCCACTGCTCGGGGGTCAGCGCCAGCGCCGGCAGGGCGAGGAGGAGGAAGACGGTGCTCAGGGCGAATACTCTGGAACCGAGGGACGAAAACGGGTGTCGCATGGGAAGTCTCCTGGGCGCGACATGGGGTCGGGAAGCGCGCCAGCGCCTCTATCGTACACGGGCCCGGCCGGCCCGCCCCCGCCTGCCGGGGCGGGCTCGTTCCGGACGCACGCCACCTCCCGGTTCGGGCGCGTGGCCGTGCCCTCGGGCCTACCGGTAGTGGTCGCGCACCCGGGCGGCGTCGATCCGCAGCGTCGCGCGTCCGCCATCGGGCGGCCGCTCCACCCCTTCCGGGCCCCACGGATCGAACTCGACCGGGTTGACGATCTCGCTGAAGACGTCGCGCAGCGCCCGGGCACCGGTGCGGTTCTCCTTGGCGGCCTGCTCGGCGATCAGCCCGGCGGCGAGATCGTCGAGCTCGAGGTCGATCCCGAGGCTCTCGAAGTACCGCTGGGAGCGGCGGAACGGCGAGTCGTACGAGTTGAGGAGGATCTCCTTGAGCACCGCCGGTCCGAGGTCGTTCATGACCACCACCTTGTCGAAGCGCGCCATGAACTGCGGGACCATGCCGTACTCGAACATGTCCTTCATCTTGAGGAAGTCGGCGAGCTGGAAGCGCGACTCGATCCGCACCCCGCCGTCGGCGGTCTTGACCGCCTCCGACTTCACCCGCTCGCCGCTGCCCGGACGCGAGACCCGGTTGAGCACCTGGTCGTAGAGCCCTTCGAAGGCCCCGCCGCAGACGAACATCATCCGCCCGGTGTCGATTTCGATCGTCGCCTCCCGCTCCCGCTCCCCCTCCCAGACGTGGGTGCGATACGGCACCTTCTCCCCTTCCATCAGCGTGAGCAGACCCTGCTGGAGGACGACGCCGATCGGGTTCGGCTTGCCGGCGACCACCGTCGACATCTTGTCGATCTCGTCCACGCAGACCGTGCCCCGCTCCATCGCCTCCTTCAGCTCGGCGGCGGTCGGGCGCTCGCCGAGGAGCGTGCGCGCCCGCTGCTCGACCGCCGTGAACATCCGGTCGGGGCGGAACTCGGTGCGCTCGCTCTCCACGAGGAGGTTGGCGTTGAGGATCGTCACGGCGCGGAACGCACGGTAGGCGGGGATCGTGTCGTAGACGCGCTGGATGTTGTTCATCACCGTCGTCTTGCCGGTGCCCGAGTTGCCGATCAGCAGGATGTTGCCCGACACCTTGCCGGTGGTGTGCTTGTAGATCGCCACCGCGACGAAGCGCAGGGCGCGATCCTGGCCGAGCACCCCGCGGTGCAGCTCGGCGAAGAGGTCCTTCGGCGTGATCGCCGCGATCTCCTCGGCGACGGTGGGGGATTCGACGGTCAGGGTGCGACTCTCGGCGGTCATCCGTTCCTCCAGGGCCAGATAGCTTATACGGAGCCTCGGGGCCGGACGTCCCGCCTTGCTCCCGAAGCCCTGGCACCCGGGTAGGATTCCGCGGTGCCGTTCGCCTACTTCTCCCGTCTCACCCGCGCGCAGCAGCGGATCTACCTCGCCTCCGACGCGGTCACCACGCTGCGTCTCTCCGATACCGGCGCGCTCGCGCCGCTCGTCTCCAGCCTCGCCGGCATGCTCGCCGCGGGGAAGCGGCCGGCGGTCGAGCGCGCGAGCCAGGCGCTGCTCGACGGGATCTGCCGCCAGCTCGCGCTGCCGCCGGTCGCCGTCCGGGTGCTCGCCGCCCGGCCGAGCAACGACTACGGCGAGCTCCACGGCCTCTACGAGAGCGCCTGCTCGCCCCCGCGGCTGACGGTCTGGATGCGCACCGCGGCGCGCGGGCAGGTCGTCGCCTTCCGGTCCTTCCTGCGCACGCTGCTCCACGAGCTGCTCCATCACCACGACTTCGAAGGCCTGCGCCTCGCCGAGAGCTTCCACACGCAGGGGTTCTTCCAGCGCGAAGCCGATCTCGCCCGCCAGCTCCTCACCGCGGCGGGGCTGCCACCCGTGGCGCGTTCCCGCCGGGGTGAAGCTCGCTGACGCTCCGCTTCCCCGCTGCCCCCTGCTACGCTCCGACTGTTGTCCACGGACTCCCTACCCCCCGCCTTCGCGACCTCGCGGCTCGAACGCCGGTACCGGCTGGGAGAGGCGTGGGTGCCGGCGCTGCGCGGCGTCGACCTCGCGATCGGCCGCGGCGAGCTGGTCACGGTGGCCGGACCGTCGGGGAGCGGCAAGAGCACGCTGCTCCACCTCCTCGGCGGCCTCGACGAGCCCGACGCGGGGCAAGTCTTCGTGGACGGCACCGACCTCGCGACGCTCGGCGAGCGGGAGCGCACCCTCCTGCGCCGCCGGCGGCTCGGCTTCGTCTTCCAGACCTTCAACCTCGTGCCGGTGCTCAGCGCGCTGGAGAACGTCGAGTACCCCCTCCTGCTCGACGGCCGGCCGGCCGGAGAGCGGCGCAAGCGTGCCGCCGAAGCGCTGGCGGCGGTCGGCCTCGCGGCGCGGAGCGGCCACCGCCCCGATCAGCTCTCGGGAGGGGAGCGGCAGCGGGTGGCGATCGCCCGCGCCGTGGTCCACGCGCCGCTCGCGCTCCTCGCCGACGAGCCGACCGGCAACCTCGACTCGGCGACCGCCGCCGGGATCCTCGACCTGCTCCTCGCGCTGCGGCGGGAGCGGGGCACGACGATCGTGATCGCGACCCACGATCCCGCCCTCGTCGCCCGCTCCCCGCGCCGGCTCGTGCTGCGCGACGGGAGGATCGAGAGCGACAGCGCCGGGGAGAGGCCGCGATGAGCGCGTTCCGGCTCGCCTGGCGGAACCTCGGGCGGAACCGGCGGCGGACCGCGCTCTCGCTCGCGGGCGTCGCCGCCGGAACCGCGGCGCTGCTCCTGACCGCCGGCTTCGTCGTCTTCTCGTTCCGCGGGCTCTCGGAGGCGATGATCCACGGCGGCCTCGGGCATCTCGAGGTGGCCCGCGCCGCGACGGTGGCGGCGAGCGGCGCCACGCTGGAGCGCCCGCTCGCGGCCGGCCTCGACGACTGGCGGGAGCTCCAGGCAGCGATCGAGGCCCTCCCCCGGGTGCGCGCCGCCGCCCCCACCGTGCACGTGGCCGGGATGGGCTCCACTCCGGACGGCCGCACCGCGGCGTTCCTCGGCCTCGCGGTCGATCCGGAGCGGGAGCGGCGGATGGGGTTCGACCTCAAGCTGCGGGGGGGGCATCCGCTCGCCGACGCGGCGCCGGCCACGGGCGAGGACGAGATCCTCGTCGCGACCGGGCTCGCCGAGACGCTGGGGCTCGTGCCCGGCGCACCGCTCACGCTGCTCGCGCTCGATCCCGACGGGATGCTCAACGCCCTCGACGTGCGCGTGGCGGGGATCGTGACCACCGGCGTACAGGAGCTCGACACCCGCTACCTGAAGCTCCACCTCGCCACCGCGGCCCGGCTCCTCGCCTCGGAGAGCGTCTCGAACCTCGTCGTGACCCTCGACGCCACCCGCGACACCGAGGCGGCACGGCAGGAGATCGCGGCGCTCGTCGCCGGTCACGAACCGGCGCTCGCGGTGACCGGCTGGCGGGAGCGCGCCCCCTTCTACGGGCAGGTCCGGAACCTCTACGCCGGGATCTTCTGGTTCCTCGGCGCGATCGTCTTCGTGCTCGTCGTCCTCTCGACCTCGAACACCCTGACGATGGCGGTGCTCGAGCGGGTGCGCGAGCTCGGCACGCTGCGCGCCATCGGCGCCTCGGCGGGGCAGCTCGCCCGGCTCGTGCTCGCCGAGGCGCTCTGGCTGGCGCTGTTCGGCGCGCTCCTCGGCGGCGGCGTGGCGGCGCTGCTCATCGCGCTGCTCAACGCCCTCCACCTGCAGATGCCGCCGCCTCCCGGCGCCGTCAACCCGATCGACCTCCGGCTCGCCTGGGTCCCCGAGGCGTTTGCCGGCGCGGTCCTCCTCATGCTCGCCGTCCTCTCGCTCGCCGCGATCCCGCCGCTCGTCCGGGTGGCCCGGCTGCGGATCGTCGAGGCCCTGACGCACAGATGAGCCCACCCGGACCGATGGTGGCGCGTGGCCCGATCCGTGAAGCGCTCCTGGCGCTCGTGCTGAGCCTCGTCGCCACTGGCGCCCTCGCCGCCGACCCCACGCCCGCCGACCGCGCCCTGCTCGCCGCAAGCAACCTCTTCGCCGCCGCGCCCGAGCAGTTCCGCGCCCGGGTGGCGGCCGGGACGACCGGCGGCGTGCGCACCGAGATCGAGATCTGGCGCGGCGGCCGTGACCGCCTCCTCGTCCGCCCCCTCGCGGCCCGCCAGTGGGGGAAGCTGATCCTCCAGCGGGGCTCCGAGCGGTGGCTGTTCGCGCCCGGAGCGCGGGAGCCGGTCCGGCTCGGCCCGGGGCTCCGCCTCGCCGGCACGCTCTCCCTCGAAGAGCTCTTCGGGATCGACATCGAGCGCGGCCACCGGCTGCTCGGCGTGGAGAGCGCCGGGCGGGTCGTCACCTTCCATCTCGAAGCCGACGAGGCGACCGCCGCCGTGACCGGCGCCACGGCGGTCCGCTGGGTGGTCGACCGCGAAACGCGGCGACCGCTGCGCGCCGACCTCCTCTTCGCCGGCGGACGGGTGGCGCGGGTCGTGGAGTTCCAGGGGTTCCGCCCGGGGCGGCGGCCGCTGCCCGCGCGGCTGGTGCTCAAGGACGTGCTGCGCGGCACCCCGCCGCTCGAGGTCGAGATCCTCGAGGTGGAGGAACGGCCGGTTCCGGCGGCGCTCTTCGATCTGACCGACGGCAGCGCCCGGGCGCGCCTCCTCGCCGGCGATCCGGAGCTCTGAGACGTTCGCGGCGGGAGTGCCGCCTCAGGGCCCGGGCCGGGGGGTGATCTCCACCTCGCCGGCCAGGAGCGGCCCGCCGCCGGCGTCTCCGAACCAGGCGAGATCCTCCCGCACCAGGTCGACCTCCAGCCGGTAGCTGCCCGGCTGCTGGGGCCAGCCGATCGCCAGCTCCTGGGTCAGCTCCTCGCCTGGAACGATCTCACGCGGCAACCGCGCCCGCCCCTCGCCCGCGAGGACACCATCGGCGTCGTAGAGGCGGTACCCCCAGAGGACGGGAAGCGGCGCCCCGCTCGACCAGGGAGAGGTGCCCGTGTTCGCCACCGTGAGGGTGAGCCACGTCTCCGCTCCGGCCCGTCCCCCCGTCGGCAGCGAGCCCGCGACGAGCTGCGCGGAGACGAGCTCCGCGAGCGCGGCTCCCCTGCCGAGGTAGCGCACCCTCGCCTCCCCCTCGCCGGTGGGAGTACGCAGCCGGAAAGTGAGCGCCCGCACCCGGTAGTTGGGTGAATCCGGCGTCCACCAGAAGCTGTGCCACCGCCAGGGCCGGGAGGGTTCGAGGGTGAGAAGGCGGCGGGCCATCGGCTCGCCGGGCCCGGTCAGCGCGAAACGCCAGCGCCCCGCCCAGTCCCGCACCTCGAGCACCGCTCCCGCTCCCTCCGCGGCCACGAGGAGGCGCAACGGCGTCCCCGGCCAGTAGGTGGCGAGGATCACCTCGGCGGGCGGCGCCCCGGCCTGCAACCGGAAGCTTCCGGAGGCGACCTCGGCGAACGGGTCGGTGAAGCGGAGGAAATCGTCCGACCAGTACCGGTCGCGCCGTCCGGCGATCGTCCTCGCGGTGCTCTCGTACGGCAGCAGGCGAAAGAGCCCGGCGTGGGCGTGACTCTGGCTCCCGGGGTCGACCGTCGTGTAACGCGCCACCGAGAGCGCCGCGGAGCCGCCCGCGATCAGGGCGAGGATCCAGGAGCTGACGATCGCGAGCCGTCCCGGCGCCCCGGTGGGGGCGAACAGGAAGAGCGCGAGCGCCGGCAGGAAGTAGCGGTTCCCCACGAACGACTCGCCGCCGAAATAGTTGCCCGGCATCCAGACGAGGTAGAAGGCGGCGCTCGCCGCCGCCCCGGCGAGCAGGACGAACGTGAGCCGGTCGGGCCGCCGCAGCGCCGCCGGCACGAGCGCGACGAGGAACGGGAAGTAGACGAGGAGCCCGGTGTGCCGCCCCACGAGGAAGGTGAGGGTGGCCACCGCGCTGCGCTCGGGCTCGAGACGGGGACGCACCTGCAGCGTCTGGGTCGCTCGGTGCTCCTCGAACTGCGCCATGACCGCCGCCGCTCCCGGTCCGGCGGGGTAACCGCTCGCCGCATCGAAGCTCGCCCGCACCGCCCGGTACGGATTGCGGCTCCCCTCCAGCATCGCGGTGGCGGCCAGCACGAGCGCCACCGTCGCCAGCATGAGCGTGAGCGCCACGAACGCCCGGCGCCACGAACGGGCGAGGAGCCAGTAGCCAGCGGGCAGGAGGGCGAGCAGCAGGTTCGGTTCGCGCAGCGAGGTGAGCAGGCCGAGGAGCACCGCGCCGGCGGGCAGCGCCCACGGCCGGTCGAGCCGCGTGGCCCACCAGCCGGGCGACGCCGTGGTGACGGGCCGGGCCGCGCCGAGCGCAAGGGAGAGACCCGCGAGCGCGAGGCCGATCTGGAGCGGCTCGGTCATCCACCAGGCGAGCTGCGGCACGAGCGCCCCGGCGCCGGCGAAGGTGACGAGGAGGAGCGCGGCGCGCCCCGCGGCGCAGCGCCGGCGCAGCCAGGCCCAGGCCGCGAGGAGCCCGAACAGGAGCGCCACGCCGTTGGCGGCCCCCATCCCGATCTCGCCCAGCAGGAAGACGAACGGCGCCGCCCAGAGCGCGTAGGCGACCGGCTTCGAGTAGGCGACCCCCTCGGCACCCTGCTGCAGGATTAGGCTCACCGGCCCGGCCGGATGGGCTTCGGCCCAGGCGCGGTCCGCCTCGGTGAACCGCAGATCGCCGTCCCGGACGAGGCTCGTGGCCATCGCGAGGTAGGTGCCCTCGTCACCGTCCAGAGTGGCGAGCGGCGCGCGGATCGCTCCCAGGGCGAGGAAAAAAAGGCCCGCGGCGAGCGCGAGCACGAGCGCCCACCAGATCTCGCCACGGGCTCGGTCGGTAGCGGCTTTCACGGGTCGGCGGTCGGCTTGCCGGCGAGAACCGTTCCCGCCGGCACGTCATTCTCGCAGAGGTCGCCCGCCGCCGGGCGCGAGGCCTCCTGCTAAGCTTCCACGGTGCGTTCGCGCCCACTCCGCCTCGTCTTCGCCTCCCTCGCGCTGGCGCTCGTCGCCTTCCCGCTCGCGCTCCGCAAACCCGGCCCGCCGCTGACCCTCAAGGCGGACGAGCCCGCCTACTACCTGATGGCGCTGTCGATCGCACGCGATTTCGACCTGCGCTGCGATACCCGCGATCTCGAGCGGCTCTTCGAGGAGTTTCCCTACGGCCGCACCGACAACCTGATCGTCGGCACCGACGACGGCTGGCGGACGATCCACTTCGCCAAGCCGTACGCCTACTCGTTCTTCGCCGCCCCGTTCGCGGCCGTGGCCGGCGCGCAGGGGATGGTCGCGTTCAACTGGCTCCTCCTGCTCGGGATGATCTGGCTCGGCGCCCGCTACCTGGGCCGCTCCAACCCGGGGCCGGTCGCGCTGCTCTTCGCGAGCGGCTTCTTCCTCCTCTCGGCCGGCGTGGCGTACACGTTCTGGCTCCACCCCGAGATCTTCATGATGGCGGCGGTGACCGTTTCCCTCTACTTCGGACTGACCGAGCACGAGGGAGAGCGCCCCGAGCGGTGGTGGCGGCGGCCGCTCGCCTGCCCGGCGCTCCGGCTCGCGCTCTCGGGCGCGGCGCTCACGGTCGCCAGCTACCACAAGCCGGTCTACGCCGCCCTCGCCCTGCCGGTGCTCTACCGTCTCGCCCGGGGAGCCCGCTGGCGGCATCTCGCCGTCTGGCTCGGGAGCAGCGCCCTCGCCGGCCTGCTCCTCGTGGCCGGCGCGCTCGCCTGGACGGGCAAGCCGTCCGCCTATTTCGGCCAGGACCGCGCCGGCTTCTCGGTCGATCCTCCCGGCGTCTGGCACCGGCTTCCGGAGCCGGCCCCGGCCGGGGGCGGAACGCCCGCCGAACCACCGGGCGCGAACTCCTGGGGCTGGATCTTCCGGGCTCCGGAATCGGGGCCCGCCCGCCTCGTCGAAGACTTCGGCTACTTCCTCTGCGGGCGCCACACCGGGCTCTTCCCCTATCACCCGTTCACGCTCCTGGCGCTGCTGCTCTTCCTCCTCGGCGGCCGGCGTTCCGGCGAGCGGTGGGCGCTGCTCGCCGCGCTCGCGTTGGTGATGCTCTTCTTCCTCCTGCAGATCCCTTTCAACTGGCACGGCGGCGGGGGGTTCATCGGCAACCGGTACTACGTGGCCGTGGTCCCCGGATTCCTCTTTCTCGTGAACCGGATCGCGCCGCTTGCGCTCCTTCCGCTCGGCTTCGCCGCCGGGGGGTTGCTCATCGGCCCCCTCTTCTTCTCGCCGCTCGGGGTGAGCGTCTACTATCCGACCCTCCAGGCGCACGTGCGCAACCGGCCGTTCGATCACCTCCCGTTCGAACACTCGCTGGCGCACAAGATCCCCGGCTATCGCGGCCAGGTGGTGCGGGATCTCTGGTTCTTCGGCCGCCGGGACGTCTTCTTCCCGCAGCGGGACGAGCTGTTGGTCAGCGCCGGTCCGCCGGTCGAGATCTGGCTGGAGAGCGAACGGCCGCTCGCGAACGCGGTCTTCGAGCTGCGTTCGCCGCGCCCCGGTCAGAGGATCTCGATCTCGGTGGCCGGCGAGCGGCGGACTGTCGAGCTGGCGGCCGACGAGGAGCCGGAGCGGCCGCACCGCATCGAGGTCGACCTGCCCCACGCCACCCTGAAGCGCGACGAGGACGGGACGCCGGTCTGGCTCTACCGGATCGTCGTGAGGGCACGGCGCGGAGCCCAGCTGGCGGGAGGCATGGAGGACGACGCCGAGTTCCAGGTCGGCGCGCGGCTCAGCTACTACGGCAGCCGGGAGGAGGTGGCCGCCGATCTCTACCATGCCGAATGGGGGCCGATCGAGCTGCCGGCCGAAGTCATCGCGGGCGGCCGGCTCACGCTTCCGGTGACGATCCGCAATGCAAGCAAAGCTCCCTGGCCCGCCTCGGCCGGGGGCCGGGTCCAGCTCTCCTACCACTGGCTCGCCCCCGACGGCAGCGTGGAGCTCTGGGAGGGCGAGCGCACCCGCCTGCCGGCCGACCTCGCCCCCGGCGAGCAGGCCGCGCTGCCGATGCAGATCGCGGTCCCGAACGTATCGGGGAGCTACGACCTGGTCCTCGAGCCGGTGCGCGAAGGGATCGCCTGGTTCCATGAACGTGGACAGGGCAACACCCTCCGCCGGCACGTGATCGTCCTTCCCGCTGTCGATCTCTCGGAGGTCACCCAACCCGCCGGGAGTCCCGCCCACCCCGGCTGACGAATCAAGCGGGAGGCGCCCCGCTCCGGCGCCTCCCTTCGGAGGTGCCATGCGTCTTACCAGAGTCCTCACGCTCGCTCTCGTTCTCTTCGGCCCCCTCCTGCAGCTCCCGCAACCGGCTCGTGCCGCCGGCGAGGACGACCGCGTCGCGAAGCTCGAACGGGCCGTCGAGAGCCTCTCGTTCGAGCTCGATCAGGTGCGCAAGGCGGTCGACGACGTCTTCTGGTTCCAGCGCCTCGGCGACGTCGCCGAGGTGGACAAGGTGACCTACGTCGGCCCGCCGAACCCGCGGGGCGAGGAGACGTACGGCATCGCCAACGAGCGGCATCCGTTCAAGGTGCATCAGTACGTCTTCGTGCCGAAAGGTCTCGATCGCGCCAGACGCCACCCGCTCATCGTCCTCCCCCACGGCGGCGTGCACGGCGACTTCGGGACCTACCACGTGCACATCGTGCGCGAGATGGTCGCCAGGGGCTGGGTGGTGATCGCCCCGGAGTACCGGGGCTCGACCGGCTACGGCCGCGGCTTCTACGAGGCGATCGACTACGGCGGGCTCGAGGTCGACGACGTCGTCGCCGGCCGCGACTGGGCGGTGGAGACGCTGCCGTTCGTCGACGGCAAGCGGGTCGCGATCGTCGGCTGGAGCCACGGCGGGATGATCGCCCTGCTCGCGGTCTTCGACCACCCGGAGAAGTTCGCCGCCGCCTACGCCGGGGTCCCGGTCTCCGACCTCCTCACCCGGCTCGGCTACCTGACCGAGGAGTACAAGGGGTACTTCTCCGCCGCCCATCACATCGGCAAGAGCCCCTACGAGGCGGTGGACGAGTACCGCCGGCGCTCGCCGGTCTTCCACGCCGAGAAGCTGCGGACCCCGCTCCTCGTCCACGCGACGACGAACGACCGGGACGTCAACGTCGTGGAGGTCGAAGGGCTGATCCGCGCGCTCAAGGCGGCCGGCAAGAAGTTCGAATCGAAGATCTACCAGGACGCGCCGGGGGGACACTCGTTCAACCGGATCGACACCCCGTACGCCCGGGAGTCCCGGGAGGAGATCTACCGCTTCCTCGAGCGGTACCTCGGTCGCTGAGCGGCGCCGCCGAGCGAGCCCGCTCAGGGGACGACCGGCACCCGCTTCCAGCCCTGCCCCGCCGCCAGCTCGCGGGCGGCGAAGACCCAGATCACGAGCCGCTTGCCGGCGAGGCCGTCGCCCCGCCGCAGGAGGTTGACGCGCGCCGGCGTCCCCCCGGAGCCGCGAACCGCGACGAGGTCCACGGGGAAGCCCCACGCGGCGGCGAGATGGTCGGCGAGCCCGCCGCCGCGGGCGTGCAGCTCGCCGCCGGCGTGGAAGACGAGCGCGTGGCTGTCACCGAGCAGGAGGACCGGGCTCTCCCGCCACGGCGCGAGCGGTGCCCCGCCGGAGTCGGTGAAGAGGGTCGCCGGCAGCCGTTCGGCCGGGGGCCGCGGCGCGGGCAGGAGGCGCCCAAGGTCGCCTGCGATCGTCAGCTCGTCTCGCGAGGCGCGAACCTCCCGTCGCGGCACCGCGGCGAGCCACTCCGGGCGTCCCGCCCGTTCGGCGATCGCCGCCGCCGCCACCGCGATCCCGCGCGGCGACCAGTGGGTGTCGGTGCGGCAGTAGAGCGGCTCCGCCTCCCGCTCGCGAGCCGCCCGCAGCAGCGGCAGCAGATCGAGGACCGCCACTTCGTGGCGCGCGAGCTCGGCGTAGAGCGCCGCGAGCGGCCGGGCGAGAGCATCCGCCTCCCGAACGAGAGCGGCCGGCAGGAGCGGCTCGGGGTAGACGAGCGGCTTCGGCGGAACGGGCACGAGGAGGAGCTCGCCCCCCGCGCGCTGCACCTGCGCCGCGAAATCGACGATCGCCGGGAGGGGGTCGGCCTCGCCGCCCGCGCCGGGCGAGAGGGCGGCGAGATCGGGCAGGGTGAGCGCCCGCAGATCGGCAGGGAGATAGAGCCATCCGTCCCGTCCCGCCACCACCGCCTCGCCGCCGGCGAGCCGCTCGGCGAGCCAGCTGCGCGCGTCCCCTTCGTTTGCCGCACCGCAGGCGAGCACCCCCGCCAGCGGCAGGAGCGCCCCGGCGAGCCATCGGAGCCAACGGTTCATCGCACCTCCCCGGCCCAGTAGACGGGCCACGTCCACCACGCCTCGCCGGCGAGCTCGAAACGCTGCACGCTGTCGAGCGCCGCCGCGACCGCCGCCCACGGTTCGAGGGCGAGCTCCACCTCCTGCCCCGCCCGCAGCCGCGCGAGCGCCGTCGGCGCCCCCTCGTGCCAGACCCGGACGTAGACCACCGCCGGGCCGTCCGGAAGCTCCACCGCGAGCGCTCCGAGCGCCTCGCGGTACGGCGTCTCCCCCGCCGGTGGCGGCGCGACGGCGCGGATCCGTCCCCGCACCCGGAGCGGTACCGCCGGCTCGCTCGCTGCCGGCGGCCGGGCGGTCCGGGCTGACCCGCTGGCGAACCCGAGCAGGCGCCAGTCGCCCTGCGAGAGCTCCCGGGTGGCGAACTCCCAGACCACCGCCCGTACGCCGGCGAGCGGCTCCTCGCCGCGCTCGAGCGCCTGCGCGAGCGCGGCGCGCGCGGCGAGCGCACCGCCGGCGTTGCGGGCGATCCGCCCGACCGGCAGGCCGAGCTCGGCCGCGAGCTGCTCGACGAGGCCGGCCCCCTCCCCCCAGCCGAGGTCGGCGGTCGCGTAGACGTTCGTGAAGCTGTCGCCGAGGAGGAGCACCGGCGCCCCGCCCGCCGGCCGCCACGGGACACCGCCGGCCGCCTGGACCACCGGCCGGATCGTGACCTCCTCCAGCGGATAGAGCGGCGCCCAGGCGGGCAGGCCGAGGAGGGCGACGCTGTCGCCCCGGCTCCGGACCCGGCTCTCCGTACGGCGCAGCGCGAGCTCAGGGGGAGGCAGCGGCGCGCTCTCCCGGAGCCGCCGGGCGAGCGCCGCCGCCACCGCCTCCATCGCCGCGGGATGCCAGTGGCTGTCTCCCCGCAGATAGGCCCGCTGCCCGGTGGCGGCCCGGGCGGCGAGCAGCGGCGCGGGGTCGAAGAGCTCGATCCCTTCGGCGGCGAGCGCGGCGAAGAGGGGCAGCTCGGAGGGGTTCCGGAGGGGCGGCGGCGGTCCGTGCGCGGCGAGCCCCTCCGGCTCGATCGCCGGCTTGACCGGCACCGGCAGGAGCAGGAGCGGGATTCCCTGTCCGGCGAGGTAGGCGTGGAGCTCCCGGATCGCCGGTCGTGGATCGGCGGTGCGGGAGGCCGTCGGCCGCGCCGCCGCCACCCGATGCCCGCCGCCGCTCGCCGGCCCGGCGAGGAACGGCGCCCCGGTCAGGTGGTCGACGTCCGCGCGGAAGTAGACCTCGCCGCCCGCTCCGGGGTAGGCGCGTTCGTTGCCGGCGCCGAGCAGCCCGGTCAGGAGTGCCTGCACCGGCGGGCGTACCGCGGTGGCGAGCACCGACTCCCGGTCGATCCGGTCCTCGACCGCCGCGAAGCGCGCGGCGAGCTCGCGGTTCGCGGCGGGCAGGCCGGCCGGCAGCGGCCCGGCGAACAGCCCGGCGAAGGAGCCGCCATCGGCGAGGAGACCGCCGCGCGCGATCTCGAGCCCCCACCAGAGGAGCGGCAGCGCGATGCAGAAGGCGAGCAGGGCCCGTCCGGCCGCCGGCCGCAGGCGGGTGGCGGCCATCTCGGTGAGGGCCTCGCGTTCGCGGGCGGAGGGGGGAAGGCCGGACATCGGGCTCAGAAGATGAAGTAGATGAACGGGTTGAACTCCTGCGCCGCGAGCGCGGCGAGCGCCGCGGCGAGCAGGAGGGCGGCGAGCGCCGCGCGGGGCCAGGAGACGATCCGGGTCCACGTCCAGGCCGGTGGCGCGCCCCAGACCACGGCCGCTGCCACGCCGAGCACGAGCAGGTGGTACGGGGTCCGCACGAGACCCGGGATCAGCGCCGCGCCCGCCACCGGCTCGCCGGCTCCGAAGAGCCAGCCGTAGTAGGTGCGCGCCGCCGGGAGGTCGCCGGCGCGGAAGAGGACCCAGGTGAGGAGGACGACGGCGAAGGTCACCCCGACCCGCAGCTCCCGCCGCAGGCGCAGGAGCGGCGAGCGCCGCCCGAGCCCCCGCTCGCCGACCAGCAGGAGGCCGTGCACCGTGCCCCAGGCGACGAAGTTCCAGGCGGCCCCGTGCCAGAGCCCGGCGAGGGTCATCGTCACGAGCGTCGCCACCGCGTAGGTCAGGTACGCCTCCCGCCGCGCCGGCAGCGCGAACCGGTCGAGCCGCCGCCCGGTCGCCCAGGCGAGCGGCAGGAAGAGGTAGTCGCGCAGGAAGGTGGAGAGCGAGAGGTGCCAGCGGCGCCAGAAGTCGGCGATCGAATCGGCCCGGTACGGGGAGTCGAAGTTCTTCGGGAAGGCGAAGCCGAGCATCAGCCCGAGGCCGATCGCCATGTCGGAGTAGCCGGAGAAGTCGAAGTAGATCTGGAAGGCGTAGGCGAAGAGCCCCGTCCAGGCGTCGAGCGGACTCGCCCACGAGGCGTCGAAGACGAGATCCGCGACCTTGCCGCACGGGTTGGCGAGGAGCACCTTCTTCGCCAGGCCGACGGCGACGAACGCCGCGCCGCGGGAGAGCTTCGCGAGCGTGTGGGTGCGCTCCCGCAGCTGGTCGGCGACCTCGGAGAAGCGGATGATCGGCCCCGCCACGAGCTGCGGAAACATCGAGACGTAGCAGGCGAAGTCGACGAACGACGCGAGGGCGCGCGCGTCGCCGCGATAGACGTCGATCGTGTAGCTGAGCGACTGGAAAGTGTAAAAGCTGATCCCGAGCGGGAGCGCGACCCGGAGCGTCGTGGCGATCGCCGCCTCCGGGATCCCGAGGGCGCCGGCGAGCAGGTTCCAGTTCGTGACCGCGAAGTCGAAGTATTTGAAGAAGCCGAGCAGCGAGAGGTTGGTGAGGAGCGAGAGCCCGAGCGCGACCCGCTGCCGGCGGCTCCGCGCCCCGCCGCGCGGGAGCGGCGGCGCCTCGCCGGCGCCGCGCCCCGGCCGGTGGCCGGCGATGACGAGCGCCGCGACGTAGTCGACGGCGGTGGAGGTCAGCAGCAGCAGGCAGAAGGCCGGGTTCGTCCAGCCGTAGAAGAGGTAGGAGAGGAGCGCCAGCGCCCCGTGCCGGGCCTTTCGGGGAAGCGCGTAGTAGAGGCCGAGCGCGAGCGGCGCGAAGACGAAGATGAAGAGGTGGGAGCTGAAGACCACCCGTCACTCTCCGGCGCCGGCGGGAGGCGTTCCGAGGTCGAGCCCGAGATCGAGCCCGAGATCGAGATAGAACGGCTGCTCCCACGCCGCCGGCAGGGTGTCGGCGAGGAAGAGGCTCTGCGCCCGCAACTCCTCGGCGAACGGCCCGAGCCGCAGGACGAACCGCTCCCCCGGCCGGGCCCCGGCAGCCGGGAGCCGCTCGCCGGCGAGGAGGGCGTAGCGCGCCACGCGGATCCGTCCCGCCGGGAGCTCGCCCGCAAGGACACGGACCACCTCGAACTCCTGCACCAGGAGCGCCTCCCGGTACGGGGAGATCTCGGCGAGGGCGGGGGCGGTGGAGGTGGCGAGGAGCCGCAGCTCGGCGATGAGCGGCGGCGCGGGCGCGGGGCGCTCGGCCCGGCGCTGACGATCGCTCGCGGCGAGCGTCGCCGCGCTCTCGGCACGGGCGCCGATCCGGAGGCTTTCCACCCAGCCCCGCCACCGCTCCGGGCTCCGCTCCTCGCCGCCCACGGCGAAATGGACCGCGCGCCACGGGAAGAAATCGCCCGGCACGAGCTGCTCGGTGAGGTACGGGACGCCGTCGAGGTACGACGAGAGCCGCCCCGGCGTGAAGGTGACCGCGAGGCGCACCGGCCGGCCGGCGGCAAGCCGCCCGACCTCGACCGGAGCGCCGGCGGGAGCGGTATCGGAGGTCCGCAGGTGGAGCTGGAGGCTCTCCCCCTCCTGGTACAGCGTGAAGCTGCGGCTCCCCGGAGCGTTGGCGAGGGCGACGATCGGTCCCCCGCTGCCGGAGGCGACCGACCACGGCTCGATCGCGAGCTCGAGCGTCAGCTCGTTGGTCGCCATGAGCGCCCCGTTGAGCTCTTCGGCGAGGGCGGGAGCGAGGGTGAACCGCCCGCCGGCGAGTGCCATCCGGCCGCTGCCGTCGAACCAGGCCCACCCTTCGGAAGTGAAGAGATCGGCGGCGGCGAACGGTTCACCCTCCCGCCAGCCGCGGCCGACCGTGTCGGCGTCGGGCCAGAGGAGGCGGAGCGCCTCCTCGCTCACCGGCCACCGCTCGGCCGGGAGCGGCGGGCTCGCCGCCCGGGGCGCCGGCCGGCGGGCGCCGGTCTCGCCCGCCCGGTGCCCGGCCGGCGGCGACGCGAGCCAGAGGTCGGGGAAGCGGTCGACGGCCGGATCGTCGGTGAGCCGGACCACCGGCCCCACGGGTTCGAGCGTCTCCGGATCGGTGGCAACCGCGAAGATCTCGTAGTCGGCGGTGAAGTGGTCGTGCTCGCCGCGGCTCGCGGCGAAGGCGAGCGCCGCTCCGTCCCGCGTGGGGTTCGGGAAGTAGAGGTAGCCGAAGCCGTCGATGGTCCGCGGGTCGTTCCGCGCGAGGAGCGTCGTCTGCCTGCGGCTCTCGAGATCGAGCCGCGCGATCGGGCCCCCCGCCCCGGCGCTCCAGACGCCCCAGCGCCCGTCCTGCGAGAAGACGGGCTGGCAGCCGCCGAGCCGCGGCGCCGTCTCGATCCGGCGCGTGGCGGCGTCGTAACGGGAGAAGGTCGGATCGCCGGTGGTGGCGAACCGCCCCGTCGGGTCGATGAGCCAGCCGAACTCCGCGCGCGGCTCGGCGGTCAGCCGTTCGCGCTCGCCGCTCGCGAGATCGAGCCGGGCGGTGTACCCCTCCCCGTCGATCAGCACCACCGCCCCGTTCCCCCACCAGACGGCGGCCCGGTGCTCGGCGTAGGTCCGCGCCCGGGGGGCGAGGGTGCGGGTGGCGCCGGTGGCGAGGTCGACGAGCCGCAGCTCGCCGGTCGCCCGGCCATCCTCGTATCCGGCCCGGCCCGCGGGCAGGCTCAGGTAGACGAGACGGCTCCCGTCCGGCGAGAAGAGCGGGCAGCAGTGGTCGCGATCCGGCTCGTCGGGCGAGAGCTGCCGGGGCTCGGCCGCCGCGAGATCGCGCAGGAAGATCCGGAACTCTCCGGTACGGTTCGACTCCCAGGCGACCTGCCCCGCGCCGAGGAGCACCGCCGGCGCAGCGGGCGTCACCCCTTCCTGCGCCGGTACCCGGGCACAGCCGAGACCGAGGAAGAGCGGGAGCAGAGACCACCAGCGCGAAGACAGTCGGATACCTCCTGCCACCGGAGCGGCGTCATCCCATCCTACGTGTCCCGGCGCCGCTACGCGGATAGGCACTGATATTCTGCCCCTTCACCTGACCATGAGCGCCCCCGGACTCCGCCGATGACCGCGCCCGACGCGACCGCCCGCGGGCTGCTCCGCTCCTCGAGCGCCGCGACCCTCGCCCAGATCTGGCGGATGGGGCTCCTCCTCGGGACGAACATCGTCCTCCGCCGGCTCCTCCCCGCCGGCGAATGGGGGATCTGGACCTGGGCCGAGTCGGTCTTCTTGATCCTCGCCACGGTGCGCGATCTCGGGATGCCGAGCCACGTCGTGCGGCTGCGCCCCTCGCCGTTCGGCGCGCTCCTCGCCGTCGAAGCGATCTGGGGGGCGCTGCTCGCCACCGGGGTCGCCACGGCCGCGCCGCTGCTCGCCCGCCTCTTCAGCGATCCGGAGCCGGCGGTGGTGCCGGTGCTCCGGGTGCTCGTCGTCTATCTCCTTCTCGAGGGGCTGGCGGCGGTGCCGCTGACCTATCTCGAAGCCGAGCTGCAGGTGCAGCGATCGCTGTTCCCCGAGCTGCTGCGGGGCATCACCTACTGCGCCGTGACCTTCACGCTCGCGCTTCGCGGCCAGGGCGTCTGGAGCATCGTCTGGGGACAGATCGCGGCGGTGAGCGTCTACGCCGCCGCCCTCTGGCTCGCCACCCGGCGGGAGATGCGGCTGCGCTCGGTTCCCGCGAACCGGTTCCCGGCGCTCGTGCGCGACGCCCTGCCGGTCGGCAGCGTCTGGCTCCTCCAGATCGCCGTCCTCTACCTCGACAGCCTGATCGTCGGCTGGCGGTTCGACCAGGTCACGGTCGGCGAGTACGGCTTCGCGCTGCTCTGCGCCCTGCTCGCCACCCGGGTGATGCAGCAGCCGGTGGCGCGGGCCCTCTACCCCGCTTTCGTCGCCCTCCGTGACGATCCCCGGCGGAAGTTCGAGGCGTACCGGCTCGGCACGCTCGTCCTCGCGGCGCTCGAGATCCCCGCCGCCGCGCTGCTCGCGGTCAACGCCGACCTCGCGGTGCGCCTGCTCGGCGGCACGCAGTGGGTGGCCGCCCCCGGTTTCCTGCGGGTCCTCGCCTTCGCGCCGCTCGTCGACCTCTTCGGGCGCTTCGGCGGCGAGCTGCTCATCGCCCTCCACCGCGACCGGGTGCGGGTCGCCTCGCTCGTCGCGAACCTCTTCTCGATCGGCGCCGCCGGCCTCCTCTTCACCGGCTGGTTCGGCCCCGCGGGGATGGCCTGGGCCCGCTACCTGCCGCTCGGGGCGCTGATCGTCGCCTGGGCGGTCCACCGGATCGACCCGGCCGGCTTCCGTCGCCTCGCTACCGATCTCGGCGGGATCGTGCTCGTGACGGCGCCCCTCTTCGCGGCCGTCCGGGCGCTCGGGCCGGAGGCACCGTGGCCGCGCCTCGGCCTCTCGCTCGCCGCCGCCGCGGGCTCCCTCGGGACGAGCTGGTGGCGCTTCGGCGCCGATTTCCGTTCGTTCTTCGGCCGGCCGGCGAGCGCTCAGTAGCGCACGACCACCGGCGGCAGCCGCCGGGGCCGGAGGCGCAGCAGGCGGGCTCGAAGCCACTTGAGAGAGCGTTGCCACGCGGGCGGCGGTGCCACCCCCGGCGCGCCCGCGCCGGCGGCTGCCGGCTCCTCCGCCCGCGCCGCGTGGAAACGGGCGAAGTAGCTCTGCTGGGGGATCCGGTCGCCCGTCGCCCCCGCTACCTTCGTCGCCGCCACGAAGAGCCCCACCTGCCGCGCCCGGAAGCCGCCGTAGGCGAGGTGGTCGAGGCAGCCGGGCTCGTAGCGGCGGATCGGCCACCGCGGCGAGTCGAAACGGCCGCGCACCCAGAAGGGAAAGAACTCGAAGAACCACTCCGCGTCGAGCCGCCAGCCGTTGGCGGTGTAGAAGTCGTGGAAGAGCGTCGGGGAGAACATGTAGAAGCCGTGGTCGACGTGGTTCGTCGACGGTGCCATGCCGTGCACCATCCGTCCTCCGGGCTTCAGGAGCGCGTGGAGGTTGGCGAAGACCCGGGGCAGATGGAAGACGTGCTGGATCGTCCCCGCCTCGAAGACGGCGTCGAAGCGGCCGGCAAGCCCGGCCGGCAGCGGCTCGTTGAGATCGAGCAGGTGGTCGGGCCGCTCCCAGTCGGAGACGTCGGCGCTCTCGACCTCCGCGAAGCCGAGGAGGCGGAAGAAGGTGCGATCCGAGAGGCAGCCCTGCCGGGCGAGCTCCGGCTGGTGGGAGAGCTCCACGGGTCCGGGATCCGCGAGTGTGACTTCCTGTTCGGCCGCCCACTCCCGGAGCTCCGCCTCGGTGCAGTAGATCGACATCCGTCCGAGCTCGAGGAGCCGGCCGGAGAAGGGGTGGCGGCGCGCCTCGTCGAGCAGCAGCCTCGCGGTGCCGCGCGGGATGCCCATCAGAGCCTTCCGGCGGCCCGTTCGGCGCGATACCAGGCGATGGTGCGGGCGAGCCCTTCGGCGAGCGGGATCCGCGGCCGGAAGCCGGTCTGCGCGGCGGTGGCCTCGACGTCGGCGCGCCGCACCCGCTCCAGCGGCCGGTCGGCGAGCGCGCCGATCTCGGGCGGCGGCCCTCCGACCATCAGGCAGATCCGCTCCGCGATCTCCCGCACCGTGACGAGCTGGCCGCTGCCGAGGTCGAACCGGCGCCCTTCGATCCGGGGGGTGCGCGCGAGGGCGAGCAGGCCCGCGGCGACGTCGGCCACGTGGATCCAGTCGACCGGCCGGGTGCCGCTCGAGAGCTTCGGGGGGCGGCCGGCGAGCGCTTCGAGGATCGAGTACGGAACGACCTTCGCGACGTCCCCCTGCCCCTCGCCGTAGACCATGAAGATCCGGGCGGTGACGACCGGCGCGGCGTAGAGCGCGTGGAAGAAGCGGGCGTAGAGCGCTTGCGCCCCCTTCGCCACCGCGTACGGCGAGCCGGCCGGCTCGTCGGCCTCCGGCTCCTCCATCGAGCCCGCGAGCACGAGCCGCCGGCAGCCGGTCCGCGAGCCCTCGATCAGGATGTTGACCGAGGTCGCGAGGTTGTCCCGGAAGGCGGGCCCCACGAGCTCGATCCCGCGCCGCCCGGTCACGAGGCTCGCGAGGTGGAAGACCACCTCGGGGCGGGCGGCGGCGAAGACCCGGGAGACATCGTCGAGCCGGGCGAGGTCGCCCTGGAGCCAGGTGACCTCGCTGCTCGAGGCGCGCGCCGTGCGGGAGACGGCGAAGATGGCGGCCCCCGCCTCGCGCAGGTCCGCGAGCAGGCGGGTGCCGAGGAAACCCGAAGCACCGGTGACGAGGACTTTCTGGCCGCGCATCGGGCGAGAGGATAGCGCACGACGCCCTCCGGCGGGGCGCCTGCGATACCATCTCCTCTCGCCATGCACGTGCGCACCTGGCTCGGCCGCTTCCAGCGCCTCGCCGCTCGCCTGGAGCGCCGGGCGCGCCGGGTGGAGCAGCGCGTCGTGCACCTCGCGCCGGAAGGCCGGCCCGCCGGCCGCGCCCTCCTCTCCTACATCGTCGACCCGTTCCTCCACGGCGACGAGACCGCCTTGCCGCTCTCCCACACCCACTTCTGGGAGTCGTGGCGGATGGGGCGCACCCTCGTCGAGCTCGGCTTCGCGGTCGACGCGATCCACTGGACGAACACCGCCTTCCGCCCCGCCACGGCGTACGATCTCGTCGTCGACGTCCGGCTGAACCTCGAGCGCCTCGCCCCGCTGCTCCCCGGAGCGGTGAAGGTGATGCACATCGAGACCTCGCACCCCGCGGTTCACAACCCCGCCCAGCGCCGCCGCCTCGACGAGCTCGCCGAGCGCCGTGGCATCCGCCTCGCACCGTTCAAGATGCTCGAGGAGAACCGGGCGATCGAACACGCCGACGCCGCCACGGTGCTCGGCAACGAGGTGACGCAGGCGAGCTACCGGTTCGCCGGCCGCCCGCTCTACCCGGTGCCGATCTCCCAGCCGCTCCTCTGGCCGTTTCCGGAGGCGAAGGCGTTCGCCGACTGCCGCCGGCGCTTCCTCTGGTTCGGCTCCGGCGGGATGGTCCACAAAGGGCTCGACCGGGTGCTCGAGGTCTTCGCCGGTCTGCCCGACCTCGAGCTGGCCGTCGTCGGGCCGGTCGACCGGGAACGCGCCTTCGTGCAGGCGTTCCGGCGCGAGCTCTTCGAGACCCCGAACATCGTCTGCCACGGCTGGATGGAGATCGGCTCGCCCGCCTTCCGGGCGCTCGCCGATCGCACCCTCGCCCTCGTCTACCCTTCCTGCGCCGAGGGGCAGAACGGCGGCGCCGTGACCTGCATGCACGCCGGCCTCCTCCCCGTGCTCTCCCGCGAGAGCGGCCTCGATCTCACCGACGAGCGCGGGCGCCTGCTCCTCGACTCCTCGCTCGACGAGATCCGGGCCCGGGTCCTCGAGCTCTCCGAGACGCCCCCCGCGACGCTCGCCGCGATGGCCCGCCGCTCGTGGGAGTGGGTCCGTGCCCACCACACCCGGGAGCGCTTCGCCACCGCCTGGCGCGACGCGATCGTCGCGATCCTCGGCGCGCGCCGCCCGGATCTCTCCCTGCGTCTCCCCGACTGACGGCTCCGGTGCTCGACCTCCTCGTCCTCTCCCCCCACCTCGACGACGCCGCGCTCTCGTGCGGCGGCACCCTCGCCGCCCGTGCCCGGCGGGGGGAGCGGATCGTGATCGCCACGCTCTTCGCCGCCGACGAACCGGCGACGCCCCCATCCCGGCTCGCCGCCAACCTCGCCCGCTGGTGGGGGCTCGCGCCGGGCACGATCATGCGCGCCCGGCGGGAGGAGGACCTCGCGGCCTGCCGGGCGCTCGGCGTCGGAGCGCACCACCACGCGCTCCCCGAGGCCCCCTACCGGAGCGATCCCGAAACGGGAGCGCTGCTCTACCCGCGGCTCGGGCAGCTCTTCCCCCGCCGCCCGCCGGTCGAACCGGCGACCGCGGCCGCCCTCGACGCCGCGCTCGCCGCGCTGCCCGCGGCCCGTGAGGTCTGGCTCCCCCTCGGCGTCGGCCGCCACGTCGACCACCAGCTCCTGCGAGCGGCGGCGGAGCGCCGGCTTCCGGCCCCGCGCCGCTACTACGAGGAGTACCCGTATGCCGCCTGGAGCCGGCTCGGGGTCTGGCGCCTGACGCGCCCCCGCTCCGCCTGGCGCCATGAGATCGTGCCGCTCGCTCCGGAAGAGTTCGCGGCGCGTCTCGCCGCCATCGGCTGTTACGCCTCCCAGCTCCGGGCGCTCTTCGGCGGCGCCGATCAGCTCGAGCGGAAGCTGCGCCGCCACGTCCGGCGCCGCGGCGGGGAGCGGCTCTGGCAGCGGCGGGAGGAACGATGAGAATCCTCGTCACCGGCGGCGCCGGCTTCATCGGCAGCCACCTCGTCGATGCCCTCGTCGGCGCGGGGCACGAGGTCGCGGTGCTCGACGACCTCTCGACCGGCCGCCGGGAGAACCTGCCGGCCGCCGCCCGGCTCCACGTCGCGAGCGTGGCGACGGCCGCCGCCGAAGCGGTCGTGCTCGCCGAACGTCCGGAGGCGATCTTCCACCTCGCCGCGCAGGTCGACGCCACCCGCAGCCTCGCCGAGCCGCTCCTCGACACCGAGGTGAACGTCCTCGGCACGGTGCGCCTGCTCGCTGCCGCCGCGACGGCCGGCGTTCCGCGCTTCGTCATCGCCTCGAGCGCGGCGGTCTACGGCGATCCCACGGTGTTCCCGACCGTCGAAGCGGAGCCGCACCGGCCGCTCTCGCCGTACGGCATCGCCAAGTCCGCCGCCGAGCGGTACCTCGAGAGCTTCGCGCGCGACCGGGGGCTCACCGGCGTGGCGCTGCGGTTCGCGAACGTCTACGGGCCCCGGCAGACCGCCCTCGGCGAGGCCGGCGTGGTGGCGGTCTTCTGCCGGCGGCTCCTCGCCGGTGCTCCGCTCACCATCCACGGCGACGGCCGGCAGACACGCGACTTCGTCCACGTCGCGGACGTCGTCGCCGCCTGCCTCGCCGCCCTCGGCGCGCCGTCCGGCGCCTGGCACGTCGCCACCGGCGTCGAATCCGACATCCTCACGGTGGCGGCCGAGCTGCGCCGCCACCTCGCGCCCGAGGCGCGAATCGTCCATGCCGCCCCCCGGCCGGCCGATCCGCGCCGCTCCGTTCTCTCCCCCGACCTCGCCGCCGGCCAGCTCGGCTTCCGTGCCCGCATCCCGCTGGCCGCGGGGCTCGAGCGGACCGCCGGCTGGTTCCGCTCCCACCCGGAAGGAAACGTGCGATGAGCCATGAACGCAGCCCGAAGTCCGAGATGCCGGTCGTCATCCTCTGCGGCGGCCAGGGTACCCGCCTGCGCGAGGAGACCGAGCACAAGCCGAAGCCGATGGTCGAGATCGGCGACCATCCGATCCTCTGGCACATCATGAAGCATTACGGCCATTACGGCCTCGAGCGCTTCGTGCTCTGCCTCGGCTACAAGGGGTGGGCGATCAAGCAGTTCTTCCTCCGCTACCACGAGATGCAGCGCGACTTCACGATCTCGATGCGGGGGGACGCGAAGCCGGAGTTCCACAACGCCCGCGGCGAGGAAAGGTGGCGGGTGACCTGCGCCGAGACCGGCCTCGAGACCGGTACCGGCGGCCGGCTCTGGCGGGTGCAGCGGTACATCGACACCGAGACCTTCTTCTTCACCTACGGCGACGCGGTCGGCACCGTCGACCTCGACGCGCTGCTCGACTTCCACTGGCGGCACGGAAGGATCGCCACCGTCACCGGCGTCCACCCGACCTCGCGCTATGGCGAGATGAAGGTGCGCGACGGGATGGCGGTGGAGTTCAACGAGAAGCCGACGGTGGCCGAGGGCGTGGTCTCGGGCGGCTTTTTCGTCTTCGAGCGGCGGGTCTTCGACTACCTCGACGCCGCGCCCGACCTCTTCCTCGAGCTCGCGCCCCTGCAGCGGCTGGCTCGCGACGGGGAGCTCGGCGTCTACGTCCACGAAGGGTTCTGGCACCCGATGGACACCTACCGCGACTACCTCCACCTCAACGGCCTCTGGCGCTCGGGAGCGGCCCCCTGGAAGCTCTGGGAAGAGTGACCGAGGCGCGCTCCGCCGCGCGCGCAGGCGATCCGGATTAGACTCCTGACCGACCCGGGCCGTTCTTTCGCTGCCGCGACCTCATGCCCTCCACCCCCCCCGACCTCTCGCTCGTCGTGCCGGTATTCGACGAAGAGGGGAGCCTGCCCCGGCTCGTCGAGGAGATCCGCACCGCGCTCGCACCGCTTGCGCTCACCTGGGAGCTCCTCCTCGTCGACGACGGCTCGCGGGACGGTTCGCTTGCGGTGATGCGTGAGCTCGCGGCGGCCGATCCCCGGCTGCGGCTCTTCGCCCATCGCCGGAACGCCGGCCAGACCGCGGCGCTCGCGAGCGGTTTCCGCGCCGCGCGCGGCGGGGTGATCGTGACCCTCGACGCCGATCTGCAGAACGACCCGGCCGACATTCCGCGCCTGCTCGACCGCCTCGCCGCGGGCGACTGCGACTGCGTCTCCGGCGTGCGCCAACAGCGGCAGGACAGCTGGGTGCGGCGCCTCTCCTCCCGGATCGCCAACGCCGTCCGCAACCGGGCGACCGGCGAGGCGATCACCGACGTCGGCTGCTCGCTCAAGGCGTACCGGCGCGAGTTCCTCGACCACCTGCCGCTCTTCGACGGCATGCACCGCTTCCTCCCCACGCTCGTGCGCTGGAACGGCGCCCGGCTCTGCGAGATCCCGGTCAGCCATCGGCCCCGCCGCTTCGGGGTCGCCAAGTACGGGATCGGGAACCGGCTGTTTCGGGCGCTCGCCGACCTCGGGGCGGTCCGCTGGATGCGCCGGCGGTGGATCGATCCGCGCAACGTCGCCGAGCTCCCGCCCGCGTCCGGCGCGCCGCCGGAACAACCCGGCCGATGACGGTCATGGACCTGCATCGCCGCTTCGCGCCGCTCCTGCGTCACGAGCGGCTCCTCGTGGCGCTGCTCGCCCTCGCCCTCTTCCTGCCGGGGATCGGCGCCCGCGACCTCTGGAACCCCGACGAACCGCGCTACGCCCAGGTGGCCCGCGAGATGCTCGCCTCGGGAGAGTTCTTCGTGCCGCACCTCAACGGCCAGATCTACTCCGAGAAACCGCCGCTCCAGTTCTGGGCGATCGCCCTCTGCGGGGCGGCGCGCGGCGGAGTCGACGAGGTCGCGGCGCGCCTGCCGGCGGTCTTCGCCGCGGTCGCCGCCACCCTCCTCCTCTTCGCGCTCGGCCGCCGTCTCTTCGACCGGGAGACCGCCTGGATCGCGGCCGCCGTCTTCGCCACCAGCGGCAAGATCCTCCTCCAGGGGCGGATCGGCCAGATCGACATGCTCCTCATCGCGCTCGTGACCGCGGCGATGTACTGCTGGACGCGCGGGCTGCTCGAGCACCGGGCGGGGTGGTACCGGCTCTTCTTCCTGTTCTGTGGTCTGGCCACCGTGGCCAAGGGGCCGGTCGGCCTGCTCCCGCCGCTGCTCGCGATCGTCGTCTTCGCGCTCGTCGCCGGGCGCCGGGAACTGTTGCGCGAGCTGCGGATCGGCAGGGGACTGCTGCTCTGGGCGGCGCCGGTCGCGGCCTGGCTCCTGCCCGCCGCGCTCCGCGCCGGTCCCGCCTACCTCGCGACCCTGGTCCTGCGCCAGAACCTGGAGCGGTACGCCGATCCGTGGCACCACTTCCAGCCCTGGTACTACTACCTCCAGATCCTGCCTGGCGACTTCTTCCCCTGGAGCCTCCTCCTGCCCGGGGCGCTCGTCGCCGGCTGGCGCACCCTGCGCGGCGAGCGGCGGGAGCGGTTCGTCTGGGCGCTCTGCTGGGTGGTGGTGACGCTCGTCTTCTTCAGCCTCTCGCCGGGCAAGCGCACCGTCTACATCCTGACGATGTACCCGGGGCTCGCGCTCGCGCTCGCCGCGGGCCTCGGCGAGCTGCGCCGGAGCTGGCCGCGCGGCCGGGCGTGGCTCGAGGCGCCGCTCCTCCTGCTGGCCACGGTCGCCGGCCTCGCGCCGCTCGCCCTGCCCCGGCTTGCGACGCGCAACCGCACCGAGATCTCGCTGCTCGGAGGCTGGCTGGTGCCCGCGACGGCAGTGCTCCTCCTGCTCTTCGCCGCCGCCGCGCTCCTCGCCTGGCGCGCCGCGCGGCGGGGACGGATCGGGGCGGCCGTGGGCAGCCTCGCGGCCGGCACGGCGGCGGTAGCGCTCGTCGCGGTGACCACGATCCTCCCCGCCTTCGACCTCTTCAAGTCGGCCCGGAGCCTCTCCGCCGAACTGCTCGCGCGCGCCGCACCGGCAGAGCCGTATGCGATCTGGCCGCGCCTCGACGCCACCTTCCTCTTCTACACCGGGCGGTTCAGCGAACCGCTCGCGACCGAAGCCGAGCTGCGCGCGTTCGCCGCCCGCCCCGAGCGGGTCTGGCTCCTCGCCCGGCGCGACGAGCTCGCCCGGCTGACGCCGCCTCTGCCGCTCGTCGAGATCGCGCGCGACGCCGATCCGCGCCGGGGTTATATCCTGCTCAGCCAGGTTCCGCCGGCGCCGGCCGGAGAGAAGGAGGAGAGACGATGAGCCGGAAGACCAGGATCGCCCTGCTCGGCGCCGGCCGCGTCGGTGCGGCAATGGCGCTCGATCTCGCCGCCGACCCCGGGCTCGAGGTCGTGGTGGCCGACCGCGACGAGCGGGCGCTCGCCCCGCTGGCGGCGCGCGGGCTCGCCGTGCGGAAGGCCGATCTCGGCGGCCCCGGCCTCGACGAAATCCTCGCCGCCTGCGATCTCGCCGTCGGCGCGGTACCCGGCTACCTCGGCTTCGCCACCGCCCGCCGGGTCATCGAAGCCGGCCGGGGGCTCGTCGACATCTCCTTCTTCCCGGAAGACGCCTTCGCGCTCGACGAGCTCGCGCGCGAGCGCGGGGTCACGGCGCTCGTCGACTGCGGCGTCGCCCCCGGCCTCTCGAACCTCCTGCTCGGCGCCGTGGCGGCCCAGATGGAGCGCGTCGAACGGTTCACCTGCTACGTCGGCGGCCTGCCGGAGCACCCGCAGCCGCCCTGGGAGTACAAGGCACCGTTCTCTCCGGTCGACGTGCTCGAGGAGTACACCCGGCCGGCCCGCTACGTGCGCGGCGGCCGGATCGTCACCGAGCCGGCGCTCGCCGGCCTCGAATGGCGCGAATTCCCGGGGATCGGCTCCCTCGAGGCGTTTCTCACCGACGGCCTCCGCAGCCTGCTGACCACGATGCCGCAGATCCCGGAGATGCGGGAGCTGACGCTCCGCTACCCGGGACACGTGGCGAAGGTGCAGCTGCTGCGCGACAGCGGCTTCCTCTCTTCCGAGGCGCTGGAGGTCAGCGGCACCCGGGTGCGGCCGGTCGACCTCGCGTTGCGGCTGCTCCTGCCGCACTGGGAGTTCGCTCCCGGCGAGCCCGATCTGACCGTCTTCGAGGTGATCGTCGAGGGAGTGGAAAAGGGCGGTCGCGTGCGCCGGGTCTTCTTCTTCCTCGACCGTTTCGACGCCGCGACCGGTACGCTCTCGATGGCGCGCACCACGGGTTATACCGGCACCGCCATCGTCCGGCTCGTCGCCCGCGGCCTCTTCCACCGCCCGGGGATCCATCCTCCCGAGCACCTCGCGACCGCGCCCGGCTGCGTCGACTTCGTCCTGGGCGAGCTCGCCGCCCGCGGCATCCGCCTGGCGGAAAGGAGGGAGTCCCTCCCGCCCGCGGCGACTCACTCCTCGTCGAGATAGAGCTCTTCGGTGTCGTCGTCGTAGGCGAACAGCTTGGCGTACCGGCCCCAGTTGATCGCGATGTCGAGCTGCTCTTCGGCCTGATCGCCGATCTCGCCGGCGAGCACCTCGCGGAACTGGTCGCGATCGACCCCGCTTTCCGCGTCGGCCTGCAGCGTCTCGTAGATCCAGCGCACCGTCGGCTGGCGGAGGATCCGGCCGGCGACCAGCTCCCGGCGGGCGAGGATGCTGGCGTCGGCCCAGGCCTGGCCGAGCGGCGTCAGGAACAGATCTCCCTCGTGGACCCGCAGCAGCCCGAGCAGCTCGCCGGCCTCGACGATCGGCAGCAGCTCGTCGAGCGCGAGGGAGAGCTCGCCGCCGAGGCGATAGATGTCGGCGGTGCCGCCGTCGCTCGCGAGCTTCTCGACGAAACCGGCGAGCGCTCCGAGCTCCGCATCCGGCAACCGCTGATGGAGTCTCTGCGCGGCCTCGCTCGCCATCTCGGCCTCGCTCTTCGTCTTGCCGGCGACGGCGGCGTAGACACGGTCGACCAGCGCCTGGAAGTGCGGGTCCTTGCGCCGGCGCGGATGGGCGAGCGCCACCGGGATCTCCGTGAGGATGTGCCCGGGGTCCTTCCCCATCACCACGATCCGGTCGGCCATCAGCACCGCCTCTTCGATGTTGTGGGTCACCATCAGGATCGCCTTGGTGGGGAGCACCCGGTCGAGCCACAGCTCCATCAGCTCGCCCCGCAGGCTCTCGGCCGAGAGCACGTCGAGCGCCGAGAACGGCTCGTCGAGGCAGAAGAGCTCGGGCTCGACCGCCATCGCCCGGGCGAATCCGACCTTCTGCCGCATGCCGCCGGACAGCTCCCGCGGATAGGCCGAGGCGAAGCCGCCGAGGCCGACCATGTCGATCAGCTTCGCCGCTCTCTCCTCGCGCTCCTTGGCCGCGACCCCCCGCGCCTTGAGCGCGATCGTCACGTTCTGCGCCACCGTCAGCCACGGATAGAGCGCGAAGGTCTGGAAAACGATGGTGGCGTGCGGGTTCACGCCCACGAGCCGCTCGCCGCGATAGCGGACGTGACCGGTGGTGGCGACGCTCAGGCCGGTGATGATCCGGAGCAGCGTCGACTTCCCGCAGCCCGACGGACCCAGCAGACAGACGAACTCGCCGCTCGCGATGTCGAGATCGACGTCGCGAATGGCGGTGAAACGCTTGGCTCCCCGGCCGTACGTCTTGCCCACGCCGCGGACGCTCAGCAGCGGCGCCGCGGCCGGCGGCGGGCTCACCGCGGCGGCGGTGACGGTCTCATTCGACACGGTAGCGCTCCTCGGCGACGCGATAGAGGCGTTGCCAGAACGTGCGGTTGACGAGCACCACGGCCACCACCAGCAACAGCGTCCCCGCGAGGAGCTGCGGATAGCGCGCCTCGTTGGTGGCGGCGGCGATGACGGCGCCCACGCCCCGGGTCATGTAGGTGCGTTCGCCGAACACCACGTGCTCGGCGACGATGCTCGCGTTCCACGCCCCGCCGCCCGCGGTGATGAGGCCGGTGACGAGATACGGGAAGAGCGCCGGCAGGACGAGGGTGCGCCAGCGATCCCAGCGGCCGAGACGCAGCAGCTCCGTGGTCGCGCGCAGATCCTGGGGGATGGCCGTCGCCCCGGCGATGACGTTGAACAGCAGGTACCACTGGGTGCCGAGCAGCATGAGCACGATGGCGGCGATGTCGAGACCGCCGGGCAGGCGCAGCAACCCGAGCAGGAGCACCGGGAAGAGCGCCGTCGCCGGCACCGAAGCCACCACCTGCACCAGCGGTTGGAGAATCGCCGCGAGCCGCCGGTTGGTGCCGATGGCCACTCCGAGCGGCACCGTCCAGACGAGCGCCGCCAGCAGCGCGACCATGACGCGCAGGAAGGTGGCTCCGAGCCCCAGCATCAACTCCCGCCAGCTCGCCGCGGACAGGGTGGCGAGCATCGCCACCGCGCGGACTCCCCCGTAGACGACGACGAGCGCGAGCACGGCTCCGGCGGCGACCAGGAGCGGAGGGGTCCGCTCGCGGCCGGGCCGGTCGAGCGACGGGACCGGTTCCGCGGCCCGTGCCCGGCCGTCGAGGTGCTCGCTCAGCGGCACGACGACACGCGCCGAGATCCCGGCCAGGAGCCGCGAGCCCGCGAGCAGATCGCGGAACCACGACCGCGGCGGGTCGTCGCCCTCGATCATCTCGACCTTGAACCGGTCGGCCCAGGCGAGCAACGGCCGCCAGACGAGCTGATCGAGCAGGACGATCACGAGGACGAGGGCGCCGATCCCCCAGCCGACGGCGCGCAGGTCGCCGGCATCGGCCGCCGCCTGCAGATACGAGCCGAGCCCCGGCAGCCGGAAGTCGCGGGTTCCCACCCGGTAGCTCTCGGAGGCCATCAGGAAGAACCAGCCGCCGGCCCAGCTCATCACCGAGTTCCAGAGCAGCGGGATCGCCGCGAACGGCAGCTCCACGGCGCGGAATCGCAGGAAACGCCGGAAGCGGAAGACCGCCGCGGCCTCCCGCAGCTCCTGCGGCAGCGTCGTGAGCGACTGGTAGAAGCTGAAGGTCAGGTTCCAGACCTGGGAGGTGAAGATCAGCACGATCGCCGCCAGCTCGGCGGCCCACGCCTGCGGCAGCACCGCGACGAGACTGAGCAGCACCACGGGCAGGAACGAGAGGATCGGCACGCTCTGCAGCACGTCGAGCAGCGGCATGAGCACCCGGCGCGCGGCGTGGTAGCGCGCGGCCGCGTAGGCGTAGGCGACGCTGAAGAGGAGCGAGAGGAGATAGGCCGCGGTCATCCGCCCGACCGAGAGGAGGGCGTACCAGGGCAGCGCCCGCGGCGCGAGGGTGATCTCGGGCCCCGTGACCACCGCCGGCGCATGGATCGTCATCCGCACGCCCGCGTAGATGAGCGCGGCGAGCAGCAGCAGGATCAGCGCGTCGGCCGGAGCGAGCGCACCGCTCTGGGGCGGGGCGGGACGGAAGCTGAAGCGGAAGCGGGTCATCGCGAACGAGGCTCCGGGAGCCGCGGAGGTTCTACCGGCCGGCGCTCTCCGGCCGGCGCGAGGCCTCAGCTCTCGCCCGGCCGCTTCCAGGTGCTCTCGCTGTCATCGAAGGCGGGCAGCTGGATCGCGTCGCCGCGCTGGCTGCGGATGTTGTACTCCCAGAGCCGCGCGTACTTCAGGAAGACGCCGAACGACTGGAGCAGACAGAGCACCAGCCCGTGCCGGCCGTCGAGGAACCCCAGCTGGAGGAAGTAGGTGCGCAGGAAGCGCCAGAACGGCCGTCCCGCGACCTCGGTGAAGCCCGCCTTGCGGCCGTCGCGGAACGCCTGCGCCGCGCCCCACTCGGCGTAGTTGAGGAACTTCGGGAAGTACTGGTCGAACGAACGGAACGTGTTGTGCTCGAACGGGTTGCGCAGGACCGGCACCGGCCCCTCGATCTCCAGGTCGGCGTGCACCCGGCGGTTGGGATACCGCCCCTTGTCGCGCCGGAAGAGGCGGACCACCTTGTCGGTCGACCAGCCCGAATGGCGCACCACCTTGTCGATGAAGATGTTCTCCCGCCGGATGGAGAAGCCGTTGACCTGCTGCGGCGTGGCGAGCGTCCGGAGGATCTCGGCGGCGAGCGGCGGCGGCACCCGCTCGTCGGCGTCGATGATCAGCACCCAGTCGTGGGAGACGCGATCGATCGACCAGTTCTTCTGCGCCGCCGAGCCGAAATACTCCCGCTGCAGTACCTTCACGTCGTAGCCGGCGGCGATCTCGAGGGTGCGGTCGGTCGAATAGGAGTCGACCAGCAGCACCTCGTCGGCCCACTGGACCGATTCGAGGCAACCCGCGATGTTCACCTCTTCGTTGTAGGTGGTCACGATCACCGACACCTTCTCGCGGTCGGGTCGGTTCTTCAGCGCTTCGATCGTCGCTTGCTCACTGGCTCTCATCGCGCACCAGGAGGCCCTCGATTCGCGTCGCGCGACCGCTCGCCGGATCGACCTCGAGCAACGTGGCGGCGAGCCGCACGTCGCGCTTGGCGACCTCGAAGGAAGCCGGGGTCTGCAGCAGGAAGCGCTGCAGCACCCGGTCGGCGCGGAAGCCGATGACGGAATCGTAGGGCCCGGTCATGCCGACGTCGGTCTGGAGCGCCGTGCCTCCGGAGAGAATCCGCGCGTCGGCGGTGGGAACATGGGTGTGAGTACCGAGGACCGCGGTGACGCGGCCGTCGAGATGATGGGCGAGCGCCTGCTTCTCGCTCGTCGCCTCGGCGTGGAAATCGACGAGCACTACCCTGACCTCCGGCGGCAGCGCCGCGAGGAGGCGATCCGCCACGCGGAACGGCGAGTCGACCTGACGCATGAAGACCTGCCCCTCGAGGTTGATCGTCGCCACCGGCACGCCGAGGGCGGTCCGGCCGACGTGGAGGCCCCGGCCGGGGTTGCCATCGGGGTAGTTCGCGGGCCGCAGGAGCCGCGCGTCGCCGGCGAGCAGCGCGATGCCCTCCTTCTTGTCCCAGACGTGGTTGCCGGTCGTCAGGCAGTCGATCGGCAGCGCCGTGAGCTCCCCGAGCACCTCGGGGTTCACGCCGAAGCCGCCGGCGGCGTTCTCCACGTTGACCACCACGTAGTCGGCCCGGTGGCGGTCGACGAGCCGCGGCAGGAGGTTGGCGAGCGCCCGCCGGCCCGGGCGGCCGACGACATCGCCGACGAAGAGAAGACGCAGCACCGCCCCGTTGCCGGCGTCCCCGCGCGGCTCGCCGGCGTCTCCGGGAGGAGGCGGCGCGGAAGCCCGGCTCACCGCGCGATCTCCACCGCCCGGGTCTCACGGATGACGGTCACCTTGATCTGGCCCGGATAGGTCAGCTCCGCCTCGATCCGCCGGGCGATCTCCTTGGAGAGCACGAAGGCCTGATCGTCGGCGATCTTGCCGCTGTCGACGACCACCCGGATCTCGCGCCCCGCCTGGATCGCGTAGCTCTTCTGCACGCCCTTGAACGAGCTCGCGATCTCCTCGAGCTTCTCGAGGCGCTTGACGTACGTCTCCAGCACCTCGCGGCGGGCCCCCGGCCGGGCCGCGGAGAGGGCGTCGGCGGCGGTGACGAGCACCGCTTCGAGCGTCTGGGGCTCGTAGTCGCCATGGTGGCACGCCATGGCATGGACGACCTCCTCGCTCTCGCCATGCTTGCGCAGCAGCTCGATGCCCAGCTCGAGGTGGGTCCCTTCCACCTCGCGGTCGATCGCCTTGCCGATGTCGTGGAGCAGCCCCGCCCGCTTGGCCACCGCGGCGTTGCCGCGCAATTCGGCCGCCATCGTGGCGGCGAGGAAGGCCACCTCCTTGCTGTGATGGAGCACGTTCTGCCCGTAGGAGAAGCGGTAGCGGAGACGGCCGAGGAGCCGCAGCAGCTCCGGATGCATGCTCGGGATCTTGAGCTCGAGCAGCGTCGCCTCCCCCTCCTGCTGGATCCGCTGATCGAACTCGGCCTTGACCTTCTCCACCACCTCCTCGACGCGCGCCGGATGGATCCGGCCGTCGGCGATGAGGCGCTCGAGGGCCACCCGCGCGATCTCGCGCCGGAACGGATCGAAGCCGGAGAGGATCACCGCTTCGGGGGTGTCGTCGACGATCAGGTCGATGCCGGTCGCCATCTCGAGCGCCCGGATGTTGCGCCCTTCGCGGCCGATGATCCGCCCTTTCATCTCGTCACTCGGCAGGACGACCACCGAGACCGTGCTCTCCGCGACGTAATCGGAGGCCGAGCGCTGGATCGCCATGCCGATGATCCGCTGCGCCTGGCGTCCGGCCTGTTCCCGGGCCTCCTCCTCGATCCGGCGGGCGAGCTGCGCCCCTTCGACGCGGGCCTGGTCCTCGATCGTGTGGATCAGCTCTTCTTTCGCCTGCCCGGCGGTCATTCCCGCGATCTGCTCGAGCCGCTGCCGCTGCTCGCGCACCAGCCGCTCCGCCTCCGCCGCCTGCCGCTCGCTCTCCTGCTCGCGGGCGACGAGCCCTTTCTCCCGCGTGGCGAGCTCCCGGTCGCGCTCCTCGACCTGGCCGAGCCGCTTGTCCAGGCTGTCTTCCCGCTGTGTGAGGCGGCGCTCGACGGACTCGATCTCGGCTCGCCGCTTGCTCGCCACCGCCTCGAACTCGGTGCGAGCCTGCAGGAGCTTCTCCTTGGCCGAGAGCTCGGCCTCCTTGACCCTGGATTCGGCCTCCCGCTCCGCCGTTCGCAGGAGGGTCGCCGCCTCTTCACGGGCCCGCTGGAGAACGCGAGCGCTCGTCCGGCGAACCACGAGCCAGCCGATCCCGGCGACGAGCAGAACGCCGAGGACGACCTCCCCGATCATCACGCTGTTCACGGCCTCACCCCCCCGGTTCGATCCGAAGGAGTGGGCGGAGGGGGCGGCAACGCGGGGGAGCGGACAGCTCCCGGGTGGCCGTGGGAGACGCTGCGTTTAGAACCTGAAACGCATCAGGTGGGTGCCCGCACGAATGGCCATCAGCGTCCCCGTCGGAGCGGGGCTGGCACCGGCCATCCGGATCTGAGGCTCCCGGATAGGTAATGTTGGTTCTACCGTGCGTCGGCTCCTCACGAGCCACCCAGGAGATGTCACTACCGCAATCATTTCCACGTTCTCGAGGCGCTCCGATCGGCGCGCGGCTCAGACGGCATCCGCGAGCTTCTCGGTCAGTTGCGCCACCCTCTCAGCACACTCCACGCGGTCCCGTTCGCGTTCGCTGCGGGACCGGATCAGTTCATCGGCCAGGTTGAGCGCCGCCAGGATCGCCAGCCGGCTGCGATCGGCGCTCGGCGCGAGGTCGGCGGCACGGCGCATCCGTTCGTCGACCAACTCGCCCAGCCGCCGGAGATGTCCGGGGTCGGGACTCCCCTTGAGGGGGTAGACCACCCCGAAGATCTCGACCTTGGCTCCACCCTGCTCGTCGCTCATACTGGCCCGTCCACCGCTGTTCCGCCGCTACCGGCACGGGCATCGGGGACGACTCCGCTGTCTGCAATATACCATATGGCAAGTCTCGGATTTGTTGAACTTAGCCCGGTCGCCAGGCCATCCGGGTGGCGCAATGGGCTAGAATGAGGGAAGTCTCGAGAGGGGGGAAAACATGTCGATTCGCACGCTCGCCGAGCTCCTCGCCCAGGTCGCCGCTCGCCAGAAACCCGACCTGCTGTTGCACAAGGTCGATGGCAGCTACCGGCCGATCTCCACCGCCGAGTTCATGACCGGCGTCCTGCGCCTCTCGCACGCGCTCGGCCGCCTCGGCGTCGCACGCGGGGATCGGGTCGCGCTGATGGCGGAAAACAGCCCGTCCTGGCCGACCGTGGACTTCGCGACCATCGCCCGCGGGGCCGCGCTCGTGCCGATCTATCCCACGCTGCTGCCCGAGCAGGCGGCGTACATCGCGCGCGACAGCGGCTCGAAGGTGCTCTTCGTCCAGGGCCGCGAACGGCTCGAAGGACTGCTCGCGCAGAAGCCCCAGATGCCGGCGACCGAACAGATCGTCTGGATCGACGGCGACGCGCCCGGCGACGGGTACACGACGCTCGCTCTCCTGCTCGAGCAGGGCCGTGACGCCGATCCGGCCACCTTCGACGCCGGTCTCGCCGCGACCCGGCCCGAGGATCTGGCGACGCTCATCTACACCTCCGGCACCACCGGCGACCCGAAGGGCGTGATGCTGAGCCATTCGAACCTCGTCTCCAACGTCGTCACGGGCACCCAGGTGCTCGCGCTCAGGGGCGACTACACGGTGCTCTCCTTCCTCCCGCTCTCCCACTCCCTCGAGCGCACCGTCGACTACTGCTACTTCTATTGCGGCTGCACGATCGCCTACGCGGAATCGATCCAGACGGTCGCCCAGAACCTCCTCGAGGTCCGCCCCCACGTCTTCGTCGCCGTGCCGCGCGTCTACGAGAAGGTCCAGTCCCGGGTCATGGAGACCGCCGCGGCCGGCTCGGCGGTCAAGCAGCGGATCTTCTCCTGGGCCCTCGACGTGGGCCGCCGGGCACTCCCCTATCGCCTGCAGGAGAAGCCCGCGCCCGGCCTCCTGGGCCTCGAGCTGGCGGCGGCGGATCGGCTCGTCTTCGGGAAGATCCGCGAGCGGCTGGGCGGCCGGTTCATCTTCGCGATCTCCGGCGGCGCCCCGCTCCCGCGCGAGGTCGCGGAGTTCTTCTGGGGGGCCGGCATCCGCCTCTTCGAGGGGTACGGACTCACCGAGACCTCCCCGGTCATCTCGGTCAACGCCTTCTCCAAGGTCAAGCTGGGCACCGTCGGCCAGCCGCTGCCGGACGTCGAGGTGCGGATCGCCGAGGACGGGGAGATCCTCGCCCGGGGGCCCAACATCATGCAGGGCTATTTCGGGCAGCCCGAGGCGACCGCCGAGATGATCGACGAGGATGGCTGGCTCCACAGCGGCGACATCGGCCACCTCGACGCGGACGGCTTCCTCGCGATCACGGACCGGAAGAAGGAGCTCATCGTCAACGCCTACGGCAAGAACATCGCCCCGGCGCCGATCGAGAACGCCCTCAAGGCCAGCCGGTTCATCTCGCAGGCGGTGGTGATCGGCGACCGCCGGCAGTTCCTGGTCGCCCTCCTGGTTCCGGATTTCGAGACGCTCGTCCCATGGGCGGAAAAACAGGGGTTGCCGACCGCCCCGGCGGAGCTGGTCGCCACGCCCCAGGTCCGCGATCTCGTGCGCGAAGAGGTCGAGGCGATCAACACCCAGCTGGCGCGCTATGAACAGGTCCGCAACTGGGCGCTGCTGCCGGCCGAGTTCACCCTCGAAACGGGCGAGCTCACGCCGACCCAGAAGGTCAAGCGGCGGGTCGTCAACGAGAAGTACGGCGAGATCATCGAGCGGCTCTACCGCGAGGGCGAAACCGCCGCGGGCGCCTGACCGGAGCCGGCTCGCAGGCCATGCCCGGCGCCCGCTCCGGCGGGCGCCGTCTCATTCTTCGGGGTTCTCTTCCGCGGACTCGACCTTCGCCAGCAGCACGGTGACGTTGTCGAGCCCGCCGCGGGCGTTGGCCGCCCGCACGAGGCCGCGGCAGACGACGTCGAGCGGCTCTTCCGAGCGGAGCTGCGCCCGGATCTCGGCGTCGTTCAGCATCGTGGTGAGACCGTCGGAGCAGAGCAGGAAGAGATCCCCGGCGCGGACCTCGCGCTCCTGCACGTCCACCATCACCTCGCTGTCCCCGCCGAGGGCGCGGGTGACGACGTTCTTGAGCGGATGCGATCGCGCCTGCTCCGCGGAGAGATGGCCGGCCACCACCTGTTCGTTGACCCAGGTGTGATCCTGCGTGAGGAGCTCGAGCTGATCGTCCCGAAGCCGGTAGGCCCGGCTGTCGCCGACATGGGCGATCGCCGCGGTCTCCCCGTCCAGCAGGAGGCCGACCACGGTGGTGCCCATCCCCTGCAGGTTGCCGTTCTGGCGGATGGCGTTCAGGACGTCGTCGTGCGCGATCCGGATCGCGGCCCGCAGCCGGTTGGAGTGCCGCTGCAGCCGGGCGTCGTAGACCACCGGCCAGGTCCGGTCGTGATCGGCGCTCGCGCGCACGAACTCCAGGATCGACGCCACGGCGATGCGCGAGGCGATCTCGCCGTGGCTGTGCCCCCCCATGCCGTCGGCGACGACGAAGATCTGCAGGGCGGGGTCGATATGGAAGCAATCCTCGTTGTGGGTGCGCACCATACCGACATCCGAGAGCCCCACCGCCTTCGCACGCAACCTCAGCCACCCTTTCTGAAAGTACCCGGCCTGCCTTTCCTCGATGACCGGCTCAGCTCATCGAGGGCATCCCGGATCGCAGCATCCTCTCCGCCCCAGACCAATGCCTGATTGTAATACCACTCGGCCCGATCGAACAGGCCCGCGGTCGCGTGCAGCTTGCCCGCCAGCTTGAGGTAGGTCGCGTTCATCTCCTCGAGCTCGCACGCTTTGACGATCGCCGAGAGCGCCTGTGGAAGGTAGCGCCGGTGATGGCTGCAGGCCTGCGCGAAGTGATGCCACGCGAGGGCGTTCTGGGGATCCGCCTTGGTCGCCCGGTCGAAGCTCTCGGCCGCCTGGACGAAGTTCCGCTCCCGGTAGAGACGGATCCCCGCCTGGAGATGGACCCGCGCCAGCCGTTGCGCATCGCCCGCCGAAGGGTTGACCTCGACGCGGGCGAGCTCCTGGTCGAGCTGCCGCCGGCGCTCCGGGTTCGAAAGGACGTTGAACGCTTCGGTGAACTGCTGGAACTCCTCTTCGGCCCGCAGTCTCGCCTCGCCGCGGAAACGGTCGGGGTGCGAGGTGCGGGCGAGCTCCCGGAAGCGCTGGCGGATCTGGTCCGTGGTCGCCGAACGCGATACCCCGAGGATCAGATAGAGGTCCCTGGCCACGATGCCGATAGTATCTAGCGTGCCTTGATCTTGTACAAGCGGCTGGCGTTGGCCCGTACTGGGTCAGAAACATTACGGTCGGCGGCCAGGTTCTTCAAGTCCCGGACGCCGAGACGCGGCACCAGCCGCACCGCCACCGCGACCGGAGTCTTGGGGTTGCGCGCCAGGGCGAGCACGATCCGGTATTTGGTGATCCACTCCCGGTGCCGGGAGACCTCGAGCAGTACCTCCTCGATCACCGCGCGGCTGCTGGCGATCTGCTCCAGCTCGTCCTCGCTCATGGCGCTGCCGTTGAGGGCCGCCCGGGCCACCGACTGGTTGAGGTCACGCACCAGGATCCCGCGCAGGGTCCGGGAGGCGCCACGTGCCAGCTTGATCCGCAGCGGCACGGGCAGCGACCGGATCTGCCCCTCGGTGAGGCCCGTGGACTCGTCCATCTCGCCGTGCGGCGCGCTCTGGCGAGCCTCGTTCAGAGCCGCGAGATCCGCCGCATCGAGCGCGTCCTCTTCGTCGAGGAGATCCGGGGGCGGCGCGATCGGTTCCGGCGCCCGGACGAGGTGCTCCCGGTACTCGTGGAGCCGGCGCTGGACGCCGGGGGCGAGCCGTGGGTTGCGCTCGAGCGAGTCGAGGATCTCGGGCGCCTCGACGATCGCGTCCTGGCGAAGGATGAGGATCTCCTGCAGCTCCGGCGAAATCACTCCGGCCAGCTCCGCGAGGAGATCCCGCGGAACGTCTCGCCGCCGGAGCACCGCGGCCACCACCGTGGGGTGCCGGTGGTGCCGGCCGAGGTAGACGAGCTCACGCTCGCCCGCGTCCTGAGTCACGAAGGCGGCGAGGATCCGTGGTTCCATCCGGGCCAGCGCCGCCTCGGCCCGCGCCGCCATCTCGGGCTCACCGCTCCCGGCGATGAGGATCTGCAGGTTGAGGAGCCGCTCGAGCGAAAGCGGAAGCAGGCCATCGGCCGCCGCCGCCACCAGGCGCCGATCGGAGCCCGAGAGCACCGCCGCGACGAGCGGATCGTCGAGAGGCGGCGTGTTCAGCGTGGCTGCTCTCCGCCTGCGGAGCCGGCGGCTCCGGGCCGTTCGATGCGCAATCCCCGCACGACGTTGCCAGGCGAGGCCGGCAACGAGAAGGGGCGGCCGTTGACGAGCAGGTCGACCGCTGCGCGATTGCCGAGCGTGAGCTCCACCCAGGAATCCGCTTCGAGCACGATCGCTTCTCCCCCGGCCAGCAGCTCGCCCGGCCGCCGCCGCCCGTCGACCCGTGCCTCGATCCAGCACTCGTCGCGCAACAGGATCTCCACCACCAGGGGGGCCGCGAGGGCGACCTCGGGACCCGCCTCCAGCGCCGCTCGCGGGGAAAGATCCGGCACCGCCGCGACCTCCGCGGGGCTCGCGTTCACCGGGGGCCCGGCTGGCGCCGGGGTCTCCGGCGAAGCTTCCGGCGTCACGGCGAGGTCGTCCGCGTCCTGACGCTGGCTGCCGGGAACCGCGGTCGCGGCGATCGCCGGGACCAGGGAGGGGGGCTCGTCGCCGCGCTCCAGCGCCCGCCGCTCGGCCCAGAAAGAGAGCATCACCGCCACTCCCAGGAGCACGACCATCGCCGCTGCGAGCAGGAGGCCGTAGCCCCAGGGGTTCGAGAAACGGCGGCGCGGCGCCGGCTTCTCCTCCGTCACCGCCGTTCCCTCGGTGCCGACGAGCAGGAAGGCGTTGACCACCTCGTCGGGATCGAGTCCCACGACCCGCGCGTACTCCCGCAGGAAGCCACGCGCGAAGACCGGCGCGGGCAGCACGTCGAACCGGCCCTCCTCGAGCGCTTCGAGGTAGCGAAGGCTGATCCGCGTGCTGTCGGAGATCTCGCGCAGGCTCACGCCACGCGCCTCGCGCTGCCGCCGGAGCCAGGGGCCGAAGGCGACCTCGGGTGCGGTCTCTTCGGGATTGTGAGGAGGATTCTCCTGCATCGTACGGGTGGGCGTCACACGGGTCACAGCCCCTCTGCGCGTCCACCGCGCGAGTGGGGCCGATCCGCCAGCAATCTATCCGCGCCCCTGCCGTGGGTCAACCGCGCCACGCTCCCGGGCCGCCAGCCCGCTGAGCAGGCGCGCCCGTTGCCGGACCGCCTCGGCCAGCCGGGGATCGATCGCGATCGCCGCGAGCTCCGCCTTGCGCAACGCCGGGAGCAGGGCGAGGACGGTGGCCAGCGGGGTCTTCGGGTTGCGGGCGAGCGCGGCCCGCACCGCGGGACGCGCTCCCCACCGCCGGCTCGCCGCCACCGCCGCCAGGCAGCCGGGCACCGCCCGCTCGCTCGCGAGCAGCGGCATCAGCAGCCCCTCGGTGAGTCGCGGATTGTCGAGCAGGGCGACGACGACCCGCGGCGTCGGATCGAGCCGGAGGTGCGCGATCACCCCCGGGCCGCCGCTGCGAGCGAGCGCCGTCCGTTCGCCCACCGCCATCCCCGGCAGCCGCTCGACGAGCGCGAGGTCGGCCGCCCGCCGGACCGCGGGGTTCACTCGCGGGTCGCGGCCGATCCGGGCAAGATCGGGCCAGTAGAGGCTGCCCACCCACTCCAGCGCGAGGACCCGCGGGGTCGCCGGATGCGCGACGGCCTCGCGGCGGATCTCACGGCTCGCCGCGAGGCGCGGCACCGTGGCCAGCAGCCCGATGATCCGGCTGGTGACGAACGGGTTGCGCAGGACGATCCTCGCCTGCTCGGCTTCGAGCTGCGCCAGGTGGGCATCCACCAGCGCGGCGAGCTCCTCGCCCGCCGCCTCCGCGAGCCGCTCCGCGAGCCCTTCCGGTACCGGCCTGGTACTCACCTCTCCACTCTAGCCGCTCGCAGCCGCCAAGCGCTCTGCTATCCTGCGCCCGCATGACCGAGTCCGGGGAGTCGTTCGCGAAGCTGATCGGCGAGGAGGCCTGGGCAGAGATCGACGATGCCTGGGTCGAGGCGGTCGCAGCCCGCCCGGGCGAGGTCACGCGTCACGCCGGGGTGTTGCAGCAGCTCGTCGCCGCCGGCCGTGAGCGCCAGGCCGCCGAGCTCTTCGAGGTGCTCGACGAGCAGCTCGTCGAAGCCGCGCTCTGGGAGCCGCGCCTGGCGCTGCTGCGCGAAGCCGGCCGCCTGGCCTCCGGCGGCGAAGCGCTGCACCGGCGGGTCGCCGAAACGCTCCGCCGCCTCTACGGCGACCGCCCCAGCTTCGAGGCGTTCGCCGAGAAGGTCGGCCTCTTCCGCGCCCCCGACGTGGTCCCGCGAACCTGGGAGAAGGTCGAACGCCTCCTCGCGCTGCTCGCCTTCGACGTCGGCACCGTGGTCGAGATGCAGGGGCGCGGCGTGGGCCGGATCGTCGAGGTCAACCTCGCGCTCGAAAGCCTCCGGATCGACCTCGAACGGCAGCCGGGGCTGGTGGTCGGCTTCCGCGCCGCGTCCCGCCTGCTCCGGACGTTGCCCGCCGGGCATTTCCTGCGCCGGAAGCTCGAGACCCCCGAGGAGCTGCAGGAGCTGGCGGCCGCCGATCCGCCAGCCCTGCTGGGCCTCCTGCTGGCGGGGAGCGAGCGGCCGCTCACCGCGGGAGAGATCAAGGAGGCCCTCGCCGGCCTCGTCGACGAGAAGCGCTGGACCTCCTGGTGGGCCAGCGCCCGCAAGCACCCGCAGGTCATCACGGGCGGCGGCGGCCGCCAGACCTACCACTGGGCGGCCTCGTCCGCGGCGGCGCTGAGCGCGCTGCGCGCGGAGTTCGAAGCCGCGGCGCCCCGCGAACGCCTCGACCTCCTCCGCCGTCACGCCAGCCGGGACGAGGCGTTCACCCGCGGCATGGCGGCCGGGATCGCCGCGCACGCCACCGCCGAACGGGAGCACGACCCCGCCCTCGCCTTCGAGAGCTGGTTCGCGCTCGAACGCGCCGGCGTCCTGCAACCGGATCTCGGCTGGACGATCGACGATCTGATCGGAGCCCCGGCCGATCCGCGGCGCCTGCTCGCCGGCCTCGAGGACCGGATCCTGCGCGAACGCGCCCTGGCGATGATCCGGGAACGGCGCGCGGACTGGGTCGAGATCTACCGCGACGCGCTGGCGAAGGAGGCCGATCCCCGCGTTCTCGGCTTCCTCACCGAGGCGCTCCGGAGCGTCGCTCCCGCCGAGCGGGAACGGTTCCTCGAAGAGCTGCTCAACCAGCCGCGCCGCAACCCCGCCGCCTTCGTCTGGTTCGTCGAGCAGGCGGCGGAAGAGGCCGAGCTGCGCGCCCGCAACCCGCTCCGCCTCCTCCAGCAGCTGCTCGCCAGCCTCCGCGACGGTGCGTTCACGCCGTTCCGCAGCCGGCTCGCCGCGATGATCGAATCCGGAGGCACCCTTCCCCGCCTCCTCTCGGCGCTCTCCGAGGAGCAGGCCGCTCAGGCCCTCGCGCTGCTCGAACGCGACCACGCGCTGGCCGACTACCAGCGCGCCCCTCTCCTCAACGCCCTGACGCTGCGCTTCCCGGCTCTCCGGGAGGGTGCGGAGAGTGGCCTTCTCTACGTGACCCCGGAGGCCCTCGCGGCCCGGCGTGAAGAGCTGCAACGGCTGACGCAGGTGGAGATTCCGGCCAACCGGAAGGCGATCGAGGAGGCGCGCGCCCACGGCGATCTCCGGGAGAACTTCGAGTACAAGGCGGCCCGGGAACGGCACGAGTACCTCAACGCCCGCGTCGCCGCCCTCCACCGCGATCTCGGCCGCGCCCGGCCTCTCGATCCGGCGACCATCGACGCCAGCGAGGTGCGCATCGGCACCCGCGTCACGCTGCGCGACCGCGAGGGCAACGAGCGGCGCCTGACCATCCTCGGCCCCTGGGACAGCCGGCCGGAGGAGGGGATCGTCTCCTACGAGTCGGACCTCGCCAAGCGGCTGCTCGGCGGCACGGTGGGCTCGGTGGTTCCGGTGGGCGAAAGCGAGCTCACAATCATCGGCATCGTCCCCTATCGGTGACGACGCCGGCGCGGCGCGCGCGGGCAAGCCGGAATCGCCGGGCTCAACGCGCGGTACGCGCGGGCGGCGGCAGCGTCTCCGAGTCGGCTTCGTCGTAGTAGTCGAGCAGCGCCGCCACCACCGCCGCCGCCACTCGCTGCCGGAACTCCTGCGTCCGCAGCAGCTGGCGGTCCTCCGCGTTCGAGAGGTTGCAGACCTCGAGAAGGATCCGGGCCGGTACTTCGTTGTAGCGGAGCACCGCCGGCACCCAGGCGCGCCGGTTGCGAATGATCGTCTCGCGCACCGGCTTGAACGGATGGACGGCGAGTCCCGAGCTGCGGAACGCGGCGATGAGCCGCTCGCCGAGCTGACGCGAGAGCCCCTCGGCCCGGACCCGCTCGCGGTGAGAGAAGCGGACCACCTTCGCCTCCTTCACCTCGCGCCGCGAAGCGTAGACCTCGTCCGTCTTGGCCAGCGTTCCCGTCACCTTCTCGGCGGCGGGGATGTAGACCGTCCCGCCCCGGACCATCGGGTGGAGAGAGTCGGCGTGGATGGAGACGAAGACGACCTTCTCGGCATTCTTCTCGTCGCGCGGCGCCGCGGCGGTCGCGAGCGCCTGCCGGTAGAGGCTGTTGGCGAGGAACCAGCGCAGATGCACTCCGACCGTCGAATCGACGATCGGATAGGGAGGGGTGGTGAGCACCTGATGGCCGCGCGAGGTCGGCAGCACGTCGGCGTCGTGGATCACGTACTCCCGGCCGTCGCGGGTGGTGGTGTGCACGGTGGCGAGGGTTCGCTCGCCGAGCAGCCGGCGCACGCGGAGCATGACGTCGTAGACGTAGACGCTCTCCCAGGTGCCGGCGACGAGCGCACCGACGTCGGCCCCGCCATGACCGGCGTCGAGGATGACCGTGATGCCGGCGAGCGCCCGCGCCGTCACCTCGTTGCGATACTTGGCGGTCTCCGAGAGCTGGCTCTCGTACTCCTGCCGCCGGGGATCGTCGGCGGGCAGGAACTCCGGCAGCAGCAGATCGAGCGGCACCTTCACGGGATAGCCCACGGGGATGTCGGTGACGTCCGTGATGCCGCTGCGGGCGGCGATCTCCCCGGCCAGCCCGATCACGTCCTCGGCATGGAGGCGACCGGTGAACCGCACGACGACCGCCGAGTAGAGGGCTTCTCCCTGCCGCAGGCGGTAGATGGCGAACCGGCCCGCGGCATCCTCGCCGTATTCGAGCGCGAAGGCGCCGTTCTCCTCGGCCGGTCGCGCCGGCGCCGCCACGGCGGCGGGCAGGATGGCGCGGAAGGGGGGACGCAGCAGCGCGGCCGGGATCTTCACCGGGGTATCCGGGGCGAGCGGCCCCGGAGCGAGGCCGTTCGCGGCGCGGATCGCGGCCGCCTGCTTCGCGCCACCCGTGAACCATTCGGCGATCTTCTCGAGCGGCGCGGCATGACGGCGGCCGAGGTCGATCGCGACGTGGCGCCAGCCGTCCGGTTCGGCGCGATCCGCGGGAAAGAGCTCCCGGATCACCTGGCTCTGGAGCTCGGGGCGCAACAGCCCGAAGGGGACGTGGTAGCGGATGCCGGCGAGCAGGCGGCGCGAGCCCCGATTGGCCTTCGCGAGCTCCGGAATCACCGCGGTCGTGCCGCAGAGCCGCCGGGCGAACGCCGCGAGCCCCTCGCCACGCTCGGGCAGGACCTCCAGGCGGATCTCGCCCTGCTCCGTGACCACCGCCGTCTGTCCGCGATCCACCACCGCGCGCACGACGGCCTCCGCCGCCGACGCCCCGGCGAGCAGCAGCCAGAGGGCGGCGAGTCCGAGACCCCGGCGCCGAACGGCCCGCGGACGGCGGCCGGGGCTGCCGGAGCTGCTCATCGGCAGGGCGATCCGCCGGAGATCACGCCCGCGCCGGGAATCCGGCGCCGGCGGCCACTTCGCATTCCCTCCGCAAGAGGTAGGACAGGCAGGGGATAGGAGCGAGACGAAGTCATGACGGCTGGTTCCCGGCGATCTTAGCCTGCTCCCCCGGCGCCGCCAACCGGCGCCGGGGGATCGAGCCGCGAGAACGCCGGCACCGGCTCCCGCAGCTCCCGGCAGCGGAGGAAACGGATCCGCCTCACGAGCCGCCCGCCGGATTCGATCAGCAGCGGCTCCTCCTCGCTCACCGAAGCGAACAGGGCATGGAGTCGCCCGTCGAACCGGCGCTCGGTGGTGACGAACAGCATCTCCTTGCCAAGCAGCTCCTCGGGCGAGTACCAGTAGAGCGACGCCAGCCCGTGCTTCCCCCCGCCGACGTGCGCCAGCCGGGTATCGAGGTGGCCCCGCGACAGGAAGGCGAGGAGGTGGACGAGGGAGTAGCTCTCCGAGCTCACCAGCTCTCCCGGCCGCCGGCGGGCTTCCACCTCGGCGAGGATCCGCTCGTTGCCCACCAGCGCCGTCAGTTTCCTGGTGGAGATGTGGCGGGGACGGCCACGGTACGACCACTCCCAGCCGAGCAGGGGTTCCGGAACGAGGGCGATCGTGATCGCCGCCGCGGAAAGCAACAGGCCGGTGGCGGCACCGAGGGCGATCAGCGTTCGCCGGCCGCGGAAGGCGGTCAGACCGAGCCCGACCGCGCCGAGGGCCAGGCCGGCCCCTCCCCAGTGCGCGCCCACCCGCGTGCGGACGGCCACCAGCGCGAAGAAGACGAGCGGCGAGAGCGCCGCGAGCAGCAACGACCGCCAGGCCGGATCTCCCTCGCGCCAGCGTCTCCAGCCGGCGATCAGCATCCCCGCGAAGAGGAACGGCGTGGCCAGCAGGAGGTTCGCGGCGGTGAACTCGCCGAGGAAGAGGAGGGTGAACGGGCCGCTGCCGTGGCGCTCCACGAGCTGGAAGCGGAGGTTGTCGAAATCGTGCGCGAACGCCCAGATCCAGACCGGCGACGTCAGCAGGGCGGCCAGGGCGCCTGCCAGCCAGGGGTGGGGACTCCGGAGGGCGCCGAAGCGGCGGCCATCCCGCCCTCGGGCGACGAGCGCCGGCAGCAGCGCCGGCAGCGCCAGCACCACGGGGAACTTGGCCAGGAAGCCCAGCCCCATGGCGATGCCGAAGCCGTACCAGCCCCGCTCCTCTCCCTGCGCGAGGGCCACCGCCGCCCAGGTGGCGCCGACGAACGCGGCGACCATCGCCACGTCGGTCGAGGTGTAGAACGAGCCGATCAGAAAGAGCGGCAGCGCATGCAGGAGGAGCCAGATCCCGGCGGCCTGGCGCGGGCTCCCGCCCAGCCGCCGCCCGAGCGGCAGGAGGAAGAGCGCGACGAGCAGGCTCGCGAGCAGCGCCGGGGCGCGCACCGCGAGCGCCGTCTCGCCCAGGAGCGCCCGGAACGGAATCATCGTCCAGATCACCAGCGGCGGCTGGTCGAAATAGCTCCAGTCGAGATGGCGCGAGCAGTCCCAGTAGTACGCCTCGTCTCCCGAGACCGGCACCACGGCGGCCAGCACGGCGTGGACCGCGCTCAGGAGGACGACGAGAGCGAAGAAATGGCGGCGTTCGGAGGTCAAGAATCCAGATCCCGGCGCAGTTGCAGGAGCTCGCGCAGGGTGCTCGTGACCGTGCTCGCCTTCACCGTCGTGCTGCCGGCCGCCCGGGGCCGATGGGTGACCCCGACCTGCGTCCAGGTGAGGCCGGCCCGCCGCGCCCGGGCGTAGAGCTCGGCGTCGATCAGGAAGCCGTCGCTCCGCAGCTCGACCTTCTCGAAGAACGAGCGCCGGAAGAGCTTGAAGGCGCAGTTGACGTCCCGCACCCGGATCCCGAGCACGAGCCCCTGGAGCAGGTTGTAGGTCCGGGAGGTGAGGAGGCGGATCCACGGATCCTGGCGCGCGAGCCGGTAGCCCGCGACCATGTCGTGCGCCGCGAGATGCGGCGCAAGCCGCCGGATCTCGGTCAGGTCGAACTGGGCATCGGCGTCGGTGTAGAAGACCGCCGGATAGCGCGCCGCCCGGAAACCCCGCGCCAGGGCGCGCGAGTAGCCCTGGTTCGGCCGCTGGGTGAGGATCCGGAGGCGCGGCTCCCGCGCCGCCCACTCGGCCAGGATCGCCGGCGTCCGGTCGGTGGAGCCATCGTCCACGACCACGAGCTCCCACTCGTCGGCCACCTCGGGCAGAGCCGCGACCGCCTCCCGGAGCGTCAGCGGCAGGACCTCCTGCTCGTTGTAGGCGGGCATGACGGCGGTGAGCTGGGGCAGGCGATCCGGGGCCTGCGGCGGGGCGGGGCGAACGCTCTCGTTCACGGTTTCGATCCTATCGTCTCGTACGCTGGGGGCTCTGCTCCGACGCCAGAGAAGAAGCAGGGCGCGGCGCTCCGGCTTCTCCGGAGCAGCCGCGCCCGCGTTTGCGGCGCGTCGGAACTCAGCCCGGCGGCAACCCCCGCCCGAGCGTGACGAAGAAACGCCCGCCGGTCAGCGCCGGATCGTCCGGGTAGCCGAGCGCCTGGAAGTCGATCCGCCGCTCGACCTCGGGGTAGATCTTCCGGGAGTGCTCGGGACGATCCATTCCGGCCGCCCCGCGGTGGCAACGCGTGCAGTTGACGGCCTGCGGGCTGTGGCAGTCGGTGCAGCCGAGCGCCATCGGCGCCTCGACGACCCCATGGTGGATGCCGGTGTAGAGGGTGGTCTCGACCCAGTCGTACTCTCCGGAGTATTCGAGCCCCAGCGCCTTCATCCCTTCGGCGATCGCCTGGTCCCAGCTGAAGTCGGCCCAGTAGCCGGGCGACAGCTTGGGTACCGCGAGCCGTTTCGACTCGGTGTCGTACGGCTGGACCGCGGTATGGACCTTGAACGGGAAGATCCGGGCCGCCGGGTTGCGCCGGTCGCCCACCGGCGCGTTGATCACCACGCCCCGCTTCGGGTTGACCTTGTCGCCCACCAGGGTGGCGCGCCGGGTGCCGTCGAACCACTCGTAGGCCGGGACCTGATCCTTCCCCCAGGTCAGGGAACCGAAGCGCGGATCGTAGGTCGGCATGCCGTACTGATCGAGCTCCTCGGGCCGGTTCTGACCGGCCGCGGAGTAGTCGCGCCGCATCAGCGTGGGCGTCTCGCGCGCGAACGACGGGATGTGGCAGGTCTCGCAGGCGATGGTCCGGACGTGGTCGTTGAGGTGCTGTCCCAGCATGCCGGCCACGCCATGCGGAGCGGGCCCGTGGCACTGCTCGCAGGTCACTCGGCCTTCGACCGCCGGGGCGGTCATCGACATTCCGGCGATCCGGTGCCGGGTGGTCGTGTGGCAGTCCTGGCAGCGCATGTCCTGGCGCCCCATGTGCTGATCCTGATCCGGCTTCGGATTGGCGAGGATCGGGTCGAGATCGCCGTGCTTCGCGTTGGGCGCTCCCCCGCTGTTGAAGTGACAGGAGCCGCAGACGGCGCGCGACGGGCGGCCCACGGCCCGGGAGACCGCCACCAGATCGACCTCCTCCAGCGGCATGCCGGCCCGCATCGGATCCTTCCGGTAGGTGCCGGTCGTGTCGTGACAGACGAGGCAGTCGATCGCCGTCGGATCGGCGAAGTCGAACGCCTCGTCCACCCAGCCATAGCCGATGTGGCAGGTGGCGCACGCCTGCGGGTTGGCGCCGATGGCGATGCAGTGGTTGTTGACCATCAGCTGCAGGCTCACGTCGGTACGGTGCTGGTAGCCGGCGAGCGTCGGCGACTGCCCCTTCCAGTTCCAGTGCGCGGTGGCCAGCAGATCGGAGCCCACCCGGGTGTGACAGGAGAGGCACGACTCCGTCACCTGCTGCGGCGTCGGCTTCGCCGGCAGCTCGACCAGGCGGGAGTGATCGGGCGTCCAGGGGTGGTGGCAGGCGTTGCATTCGGTGGGCGCCGGCAGCTTCGCCCGCTCGTGGCAGTTGATGCACTGACGGTGATAGGCCCCCTTGAGGCCGAGCCGCGCCGGGGCATCCGCTTCGTTGGGCAACGCGTGGCAGCTGGCGCACGCCTGCGGCGGGTTGTCGGCCATGTCGTCGTGACAGCTGGCGCAGGCACCGCCGATCGTCACGTCCATCGCCTCGTGCAGCGCGTGAATGTCCTCGCCGACCCGATCCTCCTCGTCCATGGAGTAGCGGTGATGGCAGGCCCCGCAGTCGCCGCCGGTGATGTTGTCGTGGATGCGATGGGCGAACGCCACCGGCTCGTAGTCGTCCGAAGCGGCGTTGAGCCCCGGATCGCTCATGACGTAGACCTTCCGGTACGCCTCCGGCCGCAGGGGCGCCGGCAGGCTGGGAGGGCTCACGTGCACCGGTTCTTCCTTGATCACCCGTTCGACCTCCGCCACGGTGCGCTCCGAGGCCTCGACCGCCGTCTTGTGGACGAGGAAGTAGACGAGGACGAAAGCTCCGAGGACCGCGATGGCGCTGATCCGGATCACCCAGGTCAGGCGCGGCGACACCGTGCGCTCCCGCTCCTCGCGCAGGCGGGCGAGCTGCTCCGCCGTGGCGGGCACGTATCCGGGGAGGATCGGGAAGAAGGTCACGAGCAGCCGGTAACAGAAGAGGATGCTCGAGACGATGGCGATCGTCATCGCGATCTCGCCGACCGACGGGAAGTAGGCCTTCACGAGGTACGGCGGGTTGTAGCTGACCAGGAAGACGTTGAGACGGTTGAGGATGACGCCGAAGATGACGAGCGCGACCGCGAAGAAGAGCCAGCCCATCGAGCGCCGTACCGCCGGGATCTGCAGCAGGAGGAACGGGAAGACGACGCCGACCAGGATCTCCACGACGAGCGCCACGGTCGCCGCGGGGTTCTCCAGGAAGTCGATCTGGTGCCGGCGTACGAAGAGATCACCGAACTTGAGGATCGCGTACGCCCCGATGAACCACGGGATGATCCGGGAGAGGGGCGTGAGCAGCTCCATCTCCGCCTTCCGCCCGAAGCTGATGTTGGCGTAGATCGACTCCAGGATCACCATCGGGAAGCCGACCATGAACGCCGAGAGCAGGAAGAGCAGCGGCAGGATGGAGGTGTCCCAGAGCGCGCTGGTCTTCGTCGGCGCGATCAGCATCAGGGTCCCGAGCGAGGACTGATGCATGCAGGAGAGCACCACCCCGGCGACGATGAAGATCGGCAGGACGATGTGCACCCAGGAGTGGAGCGTGGCGATCGGCTTCTCGAGCCGGCGCAGCAGCCGGGAGGTGGTCGAGCCGTCGCGGGCCCGGTCGAGCAGCCCTTCCAGGATCGAGGGGCTCATCTCGATGGTCAGGACGATGAGATAGAAGGTGACGCACATCCCGACTTCGAAGAGCACCGAGTTGCCCTGCCAGTTGAACAGCGGCCGCCAGATGTTCCAGTACCGGCCGAGGTCGAAGGCGAGGGCGATGGCGACCCAGAGGTAGCCGAGGAAGGCGGTCAGCAGCGCGGGCCGCAGCAGCGATTCGTACCGCCGCCGGCCGAGGATCTCCACGAGCAGCGCGGTGAGGAAGCCGCCCGCCGCGAGCGCGACGCCGCAGGCGACGTCGAACGCGATCCAGATTCCCCAGGGGTTGTGGTTGTCGAGGTTGGTCACCGAGCCCAGGCCCAGGAAGAGCCGGGTGATGCCGAAGGAGAACCCGATGCCCATGAGCATGAGCAGGGTCAGCGTGCCGAACGTGAAGAACGGCTTGGTGACGCGGTGCGGCCGATGCGACAGCGGAGTCACTGGGCACCTCCCTGCTGCGGGTTCTCCGGTGAGGGCGCGGCGTCTTCGTGCTCGCCGTCCTTCCGCTCACGGTTGCGCCACATGAGGGCGGCGAGTCCGCCGTAGAGGGCGACGGGCAGGATCCCGTACTTGAAGATGCCGTGCTGGATCGCTTCGGTGCGCAGCGCCGGCGCCCGCTCGGGCAGCTCCGGCAGGCCGAGCTGCTGGACCGGACGGCCGGTGAGATAGAGCCATCCCGTGCCCCCCACCTCGTGCTCGCCGTAGACGTGCTGCTCGTACCGGTCGGGCCGCTGTTCGAGCCGCTGGTGGGCGATCTCGAGGAGGTCGGCCCGCTTGCCGAAGACGAGCGCCTCGGTCGGACAGGCCGCGGCGCAGGCGGGGTCGGCGCCACCGGCCGGGGTGGTGCCGGTGCACATCTCGCACTTGCGCACCCGCGGCGTCAGCGGCGTGTGGTACTGGTAGGCCGGGATCTCGAACGGGCAGGCGATCATGCAGTAGCGGCAGCCGAGACAGATCGTCGAGTTGTAGACCACCGCGCCGTCGGCCGCCTTGGTGAGGGCGCCCACGATGCAGGCCGAAACGCACGAGGGGATCAGGCAGTGCATGCACTGCACCTTCGCGAACGTCATCGGCAGCGCCGCCTGGTCGGGCGACGGGCTGCCGGGGAACTGGTTGACGACCGTGAAGGCGTCCTCGCTCGGCCGCCGGAAGTTCCGCAGCACCTCCCGATCCGAGAACGAGTCGACGGTGCGGGGCAGGCGATTGCGCCGGTTGCACGCCTCCTCGCATTTGCGGCAGCCGATGCACAGCGTCGTGTCGACGAGCACCCCGACGTAGTCCGGCGAGATCGGGTGCCGCTCTTCGGCGGTCTTGGCGGCCGCGGGCGCGGCGGCACCCGCGACCGCAACCGCTCCCAGCCCCATGAAGGTCCGGCGGTTGATTCCTGACATGGATCCTCCTCGCGCCTCTCTGCTTCCCGCGCAAGGTAGCAGAAAGCCCTGATGGGATCGCCCCACCATCGGGTAGGGAGTCTCCGTCCGCTCAGGTAGCTGGGATATCCGGATTTGCCGCCCGGCGACGGCTGCCCGGAACGGCTTACCGGACGCGGAATGGGCGGGGTCGCACCGGCTCGCGGCGCGGATCCGATGGGGCTGGTTGCGAGGGTGAGCTCCGCCCGCTGGCGGCTACCGAAGTCGCGGCCGGCGCCCGCGGCCCTTCCCGGACGGGAGATCCCTCCCGGGGGGCCTTCGTCCCGTCACCGCGTCAGCGGAAGATCCCCGGCTTCTTGTCGCCGGCGTCGCCGCCCATGAGGCGCTGGTTGAGCTCCTTGATCCGCTCCATGAGCTTGTCGATCTTCTCCTGCGCCTCCTGCCGGAGCCGGTTGAAGTCGCCGCGGCTCTTCTCGGCTTCGCTCATCGCCTCCTGCAGGCGGCGTTCGAGCTCGCGCAGTTGCTGCTCGCGGCTCGAGATGGCCGTCTCGAGGCCGGCGATCTGCTCGTCCTTCTCGGCGATCCGGAGCTTGATCTTCTCTTCCTGTTCTTCATAGAGCTTCCGGTACTGCTGGAGCTCGAGGATCTCGGAGAAATCGGCGGTCGATGGGCTCATCTCTCCCCCCCGTTCTTCGATCTTGGGGAACATCTTGCGCAGCTTGAGCGACAGGTCCTCGGGATCGAGCGATTTGCGCATCGCCTCCTGGTAGGAGATCGTTCCCCAGACCAGCAACGAGAGCAGCGACTGGTTCATCGACTGCATCCGGTAGTAGGCGACGGACGACTCGATCTCCTCGTGGAGTTGCGAGGTCTCCCCCTTCTCGATGAGCTGGGCGATCTTCGGCGAGGATTTCATGACCTCGAGCGCGGCGATCAGGCCCGAGCCGTCGCTGCGCTCGACCAGCTGCATCGAGACCACCCCCTTGAAGACCTGGGCGAGCTGCAGCCGCACCTGCTTCTGCTGATCCACGGGGAAGGTGTCGAGGATCCGGTCGATCGTCTGCGGGGCGCTGTTCGTGTGCAGGGTCGAGAAGACCAGGTGCCCGGTCTCGGCGGCGGTGATCACGGTGGCCACCGTCTCCGGGTCGCGCATCTCGCCGACCATGATCACGTCCGGATCCTGCCGCATCACGTTGCGGAGCGCCTCGGCAAACGAGGGCGTGTCGGTTCCCACCTCGCGCTGCGAGATCGTGGCCACGCCATCGGTGAAGAGGAACTCCATCGGATCCTCGATGGTGACCACGTGGACCGGCCGGCGGCCGGTGATGTACTTGATCAGGGCCGCGAGGGTGGTCGACTTGCCGCTGCCGGTCGGACCGGTGATGAGAACGAGCCCCATCGGCAGCTCGCAGAAATCGAGCAGCACCGGCGGGAGGTCGAGCTCCTCCAGCGAGCGGATCTGGTACGGGATGCGCCGGAAGCTCGCCGCGAGGGTGCCGCGCTGCATGTAGATGTTGCCGCGGAAGCGGGCGAGACCGTGCACGCCGTAGCCGAGATCGACCGACATCCGTTCGTCGAGCCGCCGCTGCTGCTGCGGCTGCAGGATGCCGGAGACCATGCTGCCGATCTCCTCGGGTTTGAGGGGTTCGGCGCCGAGCGGCTGCAGGCGCCCGTGCACCCGGATCAGCGGCGGCCGGGTCGGCTTCAGATGGAGATCGGACGCCTCCCGCTCCGTCATGAGCCGCAGGAGATGGTCGAGCATCGGGGACGACATGGCGAGCATTCTAGCCGCTCGGCCCCGGAACGTGAGCGCTCGGGGTGGCGGGGTGTCAGAAGCGGCGCAGGAGGCCGACGACGATCCCCTGCACGGCGACTTCGCCGGCCGGCACGAAGAGCGGCGTCATCGCCGGGTTGGCCGGCTGCAGGCGCACCAGCTCGCCCTCCGGGAAGTACCGCTTGAGCGTCACCTCCTGGCCCACGAGCGCGACGACCATCTCTCCGGGCTGCGCCCGCTCGCGCCGCTCCACCACGACCCAGTCGCCGTCGTGGATCCCTTCCTCGATCATCGACTCGCCGGCCACCCGCAGCACGAAATGCGTCTGCCCGCGTCCCGCCACCAGCCAGGCGGGAACGGTGAGGCTCTCGGGATCCGGCAGCGCCTCGATCGGCCGGCCGGCGGCGATCCGTCCGAGGTAGGGCAGCGTCGCCGCCCGCTCCCCCGGACGCGCCGGGGCGAGGAGCTCCATCCCCCGCCGCCGGTGGGCTTCCCGGCGCAGGAACCCCTTCTCGGCGAGGAGCCGGAGATGCTTGTGAGCGGTTCCGTAGGAGCGGAAACCGAACCGCTGACAGATCTCCCGATGGGTAGGCGCCAGTCCGTGCCGGTCCTCGAACTCGACGAGGAACTCCAGGATCTCCTTCTGCTTGCGGGTGAGGGACGGCGCCACGGCGCGATCGTAGGCGCAACAAAAGCGTAAGTCAAGCGCCCCGCCGGGCGGCGGTCAGTGGAGCTCGGCCGTGGTCGCGCCGTCGGGGCTGACGCGAATCCGCAACGCCTGCCGGCCGCCACCGGCGATCTCCCCTTCCACGGAGACCGCGCGGGTCGGCTGTCCAGGGACGGCGACGTAGATGCGCAGGACCAGCCGCCCCGAGGGGAGCTGCTTGTCGTAATGCAGCGTACCGGGCTGCTTCTCGCTGCGGAGGAAGCCGGTACGCTTCGAGAACCGGAACTGCTCGCGCACGATCTGCCGGTCATCGGCGTAGACGGTGAGCACGCCCTCGGGTACCTCGGTGAAGAAGTCGATCGAGAGCGTGCCCTCGCGCGCCACCGGCGGCGGTGGCGGCGTCGGCGTGACCACCGCCACCACCGTGGCGGTCGGCACGGCGGGAGCCGGAGTGGGCGCCGGCGGCACGGCCCGGGCCGCCCGCCGGCGCTCGCTCTCCAGCGCGAGCCGGCGTTCGGCGTCGGCGAGCAGCTGGCTCGCCTCCTCCTGGTCGGGAGCGAGCGCGAGCACCGCTTCGGCCGCGATCTTCGCCTCCGACGGGCGCCCGCGCTCGAGCGCCTCCCGGGCCGCCGCGAGCCCGCCCGCGATCCGGCTCGCGAGGGTGGCGGTGCGCCGCTGCGCCTGGATCGCCTCCTCCACCTCGTGCCGGACCTGACGGACCACCGGATCGTCACCGCGCAGGTGTTCGGCCGCCACGACTTCACCGAGGGCCGCCGTCGGATCCCCCTGCTGGAGCAGACGCCGGGCGGCGTCGAGCCGTCTCGTCACCTCGCTCGTCACCGCCGTCCCCGCGGGAGCGGACGGCGCCACCGGCGCCGCCGGGGCGCGGTCGCCCGAGAGGAACAGGCCGAGGCCCACCGCCGCCACGAGCAGGAGCCCGGCGAGCGCCGTGACGAGCAGGCCGCGGGGGGAGCGCATCCGGCCGAAGAGCCTGCGAAGTGCCGGCCCGATGCCTCGCGCCGGTGCGGGTGTCTCCTCTTCGGGGCGCGGGATCTCCTGGGTCGCGGCGGTGTCGTCGTCCGGCTCCGCCGGTCCCGCGGCCGCCGGCAGTGGCGCCCGGACCAGGCGCTGGAGATCGGCCGCGAGCGCCGAGGCGGCCGGGTACCGCCGCGCCGGATCCTTCTCGAGAGCCCGCGCGAGCACCGCCCCGAGCCCCTGCGGCAGCCGCTGCAGGATCTCGCCCGGCGGGGCGAAGGGTTCGTGCACGATCCGGTGGGTGACGACCGTCAGGTTCTCCCCCTGGAACGGCTTGCGCCGGATCAGCATCTCGTAGAGCACCACCCCGAGCGAGAAGATGTCCGCCCGGTGGTCCACCTCGCGCCCCTGGATCTGCTCGGGCGACATGTAGTTCGGGGTGCCGAGCAGCTGCCCCTCCATGGTGAGGTTCGAGCTGCCCAGCCGCGCGATCCCGAAATCCGTGATCTTCACCTTGTTCTCGGCGGTGATCAGGATGTTCGCCGGCTTCACGTCGCGGTGGATCACGCCCCGCGAATGGGCGTAGTCGAGCGCGTCGCCGACCTGCGAGACGATGCTCACGACGAATTCGAACGGCAGCGGCTCGGGTTGCTGGAGCAGGAGCTTGAGGTTCGAGCCCCGCACGTACTCCATCGCGATGAAGCAGACCCCGGATTCCGCTTCGTCGACGATGTCGTGGATGGTGACGATGTTCGGGTGCGAGAGGATGCCCGCGCTCTGCGCCTCGCGCATGAAGCGGCTGCGGAACTGCTCGAGCTCCTGGTCCTGGGGCGAGAAGCCGGCGCGGAACGTCTTGAGGGCCACGAGCCGCCCGATCAGCGGATCCCGGGCGAGGTAGACGACCCCCATCGCACCCTTGCCAAGCTCCTCGAGGATCTCGTAGCGGCCTAGCTTGGACATCGGGGAAGAGGGCATCACCGGATCCTTGGGGACTCGCGGCGCATTCTACTAGCAACCAGCCGCCAGGGGGTGTGCAGTCCCTCACCCGCCTTTCCCGGCGGGTTCCGTGTGCTAGGCTTCACTGCCGTTTACGGGTGCAAGGAGGCCCCTCGATGCACGTCGACAATCCCGAGATGATCCGCAATCTGGCCCTGGTCGGACACAACGACACCGGCAAAACCACCCTTGCCAGCGCCCTGCTCCTGACCAGCGGCGTGGTCAATCGCCTCGGGCGGGTCGAGGATGGCAACGCCACCACCGATTTCGACGCCGAGGAGACGGCGCGCGGAATCTCCCTCGGGATCGGGACCTGCTTCCTGCCCTGGCGCAACCACAAGATCAACCTCCTGGACACCCCCGGCTACGGGATCTTCCAGTCCGAGATGGCCGCGGGCCTGCGGGCCGCCGATGCCGCCCTGCTCTGCATCAACGGCGTCTCCGGGGTGGAGGTGAACTCCGAGAAGGCCTGGGAGGTCGCCGCCCGGTTCGAGCTGCCCGTCCTGATCCACCTGACCAAGATGGATCGCGACCGCGCCGATCTCGAGCGGACGCTCGAGTCGCTGCAGACGATCTTCGGCCGCCAGGTGCTGCCGGTCCAGCTGCCGCTCGGCAAGGAGCAGGGCTTCACCGGCGTCGTCGACCTCCTCACCGGCCAGGCTCACACCTACTCCCGCGACGGCAACGGCAAGGGGACCTCCGGAGCCCCGCCCGCGGAGATGACGGACGAGATCGCGCTCTGGCGCGGCCGCCTCATCGAGGCGGTGGCCGAGGCCGACGAGGCGCTGCTCGAGAAGTACTTCGAGGAAGGCACGCTGAGCGACGACGAGCTGCGTCAGGGGCTGCGCGCCGCCGTCCTGCGGCGCCACCTCTTCCCGGTCAGCCTCGGCGCCCACCTGCACGGCATCGGCAACTCGGCGCTGCTCGATCTCCTGGTCGACGTCGCGCCCCCCCCTACCGCCCGCCCCTATCCGGCCGCCGGCCGGGACGGCGGCGCGATCGCGGTGGAGTGCGACCCCTCGGCGTCCGCCGCCGCCCTGATCTTCAAGACCCTCAACGATCCGTTCACCGGCAAGATCTCGATCCTCCGGGTCGTGGCCGGGACCATCGACAACAGCACCCAGCTGGTCAACGCCCGCAGCGAGGAGACGGAACGGATCAACGGCCTGCTCGCGCTGCAGGGCAAGCAGGGCAGCGGGGTGCCGAAGCTGATCGCCGGCGACATCGGCGCCGTCGCCAAGCTCAAGGCGTCGCGGACCGGCGACAGCCTCGTGGCGAAGGAGCGCTACCTGAACCTCGCCTGGCCCGCCGTTCCCGCCGCGGCGATGTCGTTCGCCATCGAGCCGAAGGCGAAGGGCGACGAGGAGAAGATCGGCGACGCCCTCGCCCGGCTGATCGAGGAGGATCCGAGCCTCCAGACCGCGCGGGATCCCCAGACCGGCGAGTTCCTCCTCTCCGGCACCGCGCAGCTCCACGTCGAGATCGCCGTCTCCCGGCTCAAGAACCGTTCGAACGTCGAGGTCGTGCTCCACCCGCCCCGGGTGCCGTACCGGGAGACGATCCTGCGTCCCGCCGAAGGGCACGGCCGGCACAAGAAGCAGACCGGCGGCCGCGGGCAGTTCGCGGACTGCAAGATCAAGATCGAGCCGCTCGAGCGCGGTCTCGATTTCGAGTTCGTCGACGAGATCTTCGGCGGCGCGATCCCGCAGAACTTCCGCCCGGCCGTCGAGAAGGGGATCCAGGAGGCGCGCGTCCGCGGCTTCCTCTCCGGCAACCCGATGGTGGACTTCCGGGTCCGCCTCATCGACGGCCAGTTCCACGACGTCGACTCCTCGGAGCTCGCCTTCAAGATCGCCGGCTCGCTCGCCTACAAGGACGCCATGGAGAAGGCCAGCCCGGTCATCCTCGAGCCGATCATGAAGGTCGAGGTGATCACCGGCGAGGAGTTCATGGGCGACATCATGAGCGACCTCTCCCAGCGCCGCGGACGCCCCCAGGGGATGGACACCCGCGGCCACCAGCAGGTGGTCAAGGCGCTGGTGCCGATGGCCGAGATGCTCAACTACGCGGCCGCGCTGCGGGCCATGACCCAGGGCCGGTCGGATTTCAACATGGAGTTCTCCCACTACGAGGAAGCCCCTCGGCACGTGCAGGAGAAGATCATCGCCGACGCCGCCCGCCAGAAGAAGGAAGAGGCGGAGGGCTGACGGCGAGCAGGAAGGAGACGCCGTGATCCAAGCCAATGCCCTCCGGGCCGGGATGTGCATCCTCCACGAGGGGGAGGTCTGCCGGCTCATGTCCGTGACCCACCGGACCCCGGGCAACCTGCGGGCGTTCGTGCAGGCGCGGATGCGCAACCTCCGCACCGGCAACAGCTTCGAGCACCGGTTCAGCTCCACGGAGAGCGTGGAGCGCGCGATCCTCGACACCGTCAACATGGAGTATCTCTACTCCGACGGCGAAGGCCACCACTTCATGAACCAGGAGACCTACGAGCAGGTGGCCCTCTCCGACGAGGTGCTCGGCGACGCCCTCGGCTTCATGCTGCCGAACACGGTCCTGAAGATCGATTTCTACGAGGGCGCACCCGTGGGGATCGAGCTCCCGAACACCGTGGTGCTCGAGGTCGTCGAGACGGAACCCGGCATGAAGGGCGCCACCGTCTCGTCGTCGTACAAGCCGGCCAAGCTCGAGACCGGCATCACCATCCAGGTGCCGCCGTTCATCGAGGCCGGGACCCGGATCGAGATCGATACCCGGGAGAACAAGTACCTGCGCCGGGTCTGACCCCGCTTCGTTCGCCTGCCGGATACGAAAAGGGCCGGCGTGACCACCTCGGGTCCCGCCGGCCCTTCCTGTCAGGCAGCGTGACTCAGGAGCCGCCGATCTTCTTCGGCATCGACGTCTTCTTCTTCGCGGCTCCCGCTCCCCGTCCCGGGGCGGGCTTGGCCTCCCTGGCCGGCTTTCCGGCCTTCTTGACCTCCGCGGGCGGCGCCTTCTCCTTCTTCGGCTTCGCGGCGGCCGCGGCTTCCTCTCCCGCGGGCTTGGCCGGAGCCTCGCTCTTGGCCTTGGTACCGCTCTTCTTGCCCGCGTCGAAATCGACGAACTCCAGCACCGCCATCTCGGCGCCATCACCCTGCCGGCCGCCGAGCTTCACGATTCGCAGATAGCCCCCGGGCCGTTCCGCGTGCCGGGGCGCGATCTCCTCGAACAGCTTCTTGACGAGCGTACGATCGGGGAGCCAGCGGCTCACCAGGCGCCGGGCGTGAACGGTCCCGGCCTTGCCGTGGGTGACCAGCCGCTCGGCGAGCGGACGCAGCTCCTTCGCCTTCGGGAGCGTGGTGATGATCCGCTCCTCGGCCATCAGCGACGCGAGCTGGTTGCGGAAGAGGGCGAGCCGATGGGAGGAGGTCCTCCCGAGTTTGCGGCCGGCGACGTTGTGCCTCATGACCTCGTTCCTTCCATTCTGCTACTCGGCACCCGCCGAGAGGTCCATGCCGAAGGAGAGGCCGAGACGGTCGAGCAGCGCCCGGAGCTCGTCGAGCGACTTCGAGCCCAGCCCCTTCGTCTCCTCCATTTCCTTCTCCGAGCGCGAAACCAGATCGCCCAGGGTGAAGATGTTCGCGTGCTTCAGACAGTTCGCCGAGCGCACCGAGAGCTCGAGCTCGTCGACCGGGCGCGTCAGCAGCAGCGCGAGCCCGTCGCCGGCCTCGCCCGCCGCCGCGGACGGCGCTCCCGGCTCCGTCTCCTGGAAGATCTCGAGGTGCTCGGCGAGGAGGCCCGAGGCGAGCGTCAGCGCTCGCTCCGGGGTGATCGTGCCGTCCGTCCAGATCTCGAGGATCAGCTTCTCGTAGTCGGTCATCCGCCCGAGCCGGGCGGCCTCGACGCGGTAGTTGACCCGCCGCACCGGACTGTGCGCGGAGTCGACCGGAATCCAGCCGATGCCCAGCGCGTCGTCGAGGTTCTTCTCGGCGGCGATGTAGCCACGTCCCATCTCGACCCGGGCCTGCAGCTTCAGACGCCCCTCTTCGTTCAGGGTCGCGATCGGCAGGCTGGGATCGCAGATCTCGACCTGGGCGTCGCCGACGATGTCGCTCGCGGTGACCACCGCCGGTCCCGCGACGTCGATCGACACGATGCGGGGCTCGACGGTGTGCAGACGGATCGGGATCTGCTTGAGGTTCAGGATGATGTCGGTCACGTCCTCGACCACGCCCGGGATCGAGGAGAACTCGTGCGCGACACCCTCGATCTGGACGGCGGTGATGGCCGCCCCGTCGATCGAGGAGAGCAGGCTGCGACGCAGGGCGTTGCCCACCGTCGTACCGAAGCCCCGCTCGAACGGCTGCGCCGAGAACCTGCCGAAGGTCGGGGTCAGGGTCTCCGCCTCGGTCTCGACGCGCTTGGGGCGCTGGAAATCGTTCCATGACATGGCGATCACTCCTCTCGCTGGCGATCCGCCGTCAACGGCTGTAGAGCTCGACGATGAGCTGCTCTTGGACCGGGATCTTGATGTCCTCGCGCGTCGGCAGGCTGACGACCTTGCCCGTGCAGTTCTCCGCGTCGAGCTCGAGCCAGCCGGGCACCCCCCGGCCGCGCGCCGTCTCGACGCTCGCCCGGATCTGCAGGTTGTTGCGGCTGCCCTCGCGGATCGCCACCGTCTGTCCGGCCCGCACCTGGAGCGAGGGGATGGATGCGGTCTTGCCGTCGAGCAGGACGTGGCCGTGGCGGACGATCTGACGGGCCTGGGCGCGCGAGGCGGCGAAACCGAGGCTGAAGACCACGTTGTCGAGACGCCGCTCGAGCGCGATGAGGAGATTGTGGCCGGTGATCCCCTTCTGGCGATCGGCCTCGGCGAAGTAGAGGCGGAACTGCCGCTCGAGCACGCCGTAGATCCGCTTCACCTTCTGCTTCTCTCGCAGCTGCAGGCCGTAGCCGACGATCCGGCGGCCGCGACGGGTGCCGTGCTGGCCGGGCGGGTTCTCACCGCGTCGCTCGATCGCGCACTTCTCCTTGAAGCAGCGGTCCCCCTTGAGGAACAGCTTCATCCGTTCGCGCCGGCAGAGCCGGCAGACTGGACCGGTGTAGCGAGCCACTGTCGTTGACCTCCGAGTTCGTCTTGTCCCCGACGCTACGGGGACTCCAGCTCGAGCAAGACGACCGGCGAACCCCGGCACACCCGTGGAATCGCGGCAGTCCTGAATGGCGGGGTCCGGCCCCGCCCCGATTCATACCCGCCGGCGCTTGCGCGGCCGGCAGCCGTTGTGCGGAATGGGGGTGAGGTCGCGGATCGACTTCACCTCGACGCCCGACTGCTGGAGCGCCCGGATCGCCGACTCGCGCCCCGAGCCCGGGCCGCAGACCTCCACGTCCACCGTCCGCATGCCGATGTCGCGGGCCTGGTTGCCGGCGCTCTGCGCCGCCACCTGCGCGGCGAACGGCGTGCCCTTGCGCGAGCCCTTGAAGCCGATCCGCCCCGCCGAGGACCAGGCGAGGACGTTGCCCTCGGGATCGGACACCGTGATGATCGTGTTGTTGAAAGATGCCTGGATGTGGGCCACCCCGTGCGGCACCAGCCGGCGCTCCTTCTTCCGCGCGCCCTTCTTGTCCTTCTTCGCAGCTCCCGCCTTGGCCATGATCGTCGTTCTTCCCTACTTCTTGGTCAGCTTCTTCTTGGTGGCCACCGTGGCGCGGCGGGGACCCTTGCGCGTGCGCGCGTTCGTGTTCGTGCGCTGGCCGCGCACCGGCAGCCCGCGGCGATGCCGCACGCCACGATAGCTGCCGATCTCCATGAGACGCTTGATGTTCTGGGTGACCTCCTTGCGCAGGTCGCCCTCGACCATCCCTTCGTCCTGGATCACCTTCCGGATCCGCTGGGCCTCGTCTTCGGAGAGATCGCGCACCTTGGTCAGCCCGTCCACACCGGCAGCCGCCAGGATCTTCCCGGCCCGCGATCTGCCGATGCCGTGGATGTAGGTCAACCCGATCCAGATCTGCTTGTTCTGAGGCAGGTCGACGCCTGCGATTCGTGCCATGGCCGCTCCCTATCCCTGACGCTGCTTGTGCTTGGGGTTCTCGCAGATCACCCGAACCACCCCGGCCCGGCGGACGATCTTGCACTTCGGACAGATCCGCTTGACTGAAGACCGAACCTTCATGGTCACACCATCCTTGTCACTTGAGCCGGTAGGTGATCCGGCCGCGCGAGAGATCGTAGGGCGACAGCTCCACCGTCACGCGGTCCCCGGGAAGGATGCGGATGAAATGCTTGCGCATCTTGCCCGAGATGTGGGCGAGCACCTGATGCTTGTTGGCGAGCTCGACCCGGAACATCGCGTTCGGCAACGGTTCGATCACCGTGGCCTCGACCTCGATCGCCTCTTCTTTCGACAAAACTACCTCCGGCTGCCGGCCCTCAGGCGGCGACTTCCAATCCTAACACTCGCGGACCGTTGGCGGTCACCGCGATCGAAAACTCGAAATGGGCCGAAAGCGACCCGTCCCGCGTCCGTGCCGTCCAGCCGTCCCCGTCCATCTTCACTTCGGGGCCGCCGGCATTGACCATCGGCTCGACCGCGACCACCAGCCCCTCGCGGAGCCGCGGCCCGCGCCCGGGCTGACCGTAGTTGGGCACCTGGGGCTCCTCGTGGAGCGCCGTCCCGATGCCGTGGCCGACGAACTCCCGCACCACCGAGAAACCGTGTCTCTCCACGTGCCGCTGGACGACGGCGCCGACGTCCGACAGCCGCCCGCCCGGAACGAGCTTCTCCACGGCGAGGTGGAGCGACTCCCGCGTCACCGCGAGCAGCTTCTCCGCGAGCGGCGACGGGGTTCCGACCGCGAAGGTCCTCGCCGCGTCGCCGTAGTAGCCCTTGTAGATCACCCCGCAGTCGACGCCGACGATGTCCCCGGCGGCGAGCGGCAGGTCCCCGGGGATGCCGTGGATGATCACGTCGTTCACCGAGGTGCAGAGCGTCGCCGGAAAGCCCCGGTAGTTCAGGAAGGCCGGGATCGCCCCGGCGCCCCGGATCTCCGCCTCGGCGAACCGGTCGAGCTCCCGGGTCGTGACGCCCGGCGCCACCAGTTTCTCGATCCCGTCGAGGACCCGGTGGATGATCCGGTTCGCCTCGTCCATGAGCTCGATCTCGGCCGGGGTCTTCAGCACCATTCAGTCCGCCCCCAGCGCCGCGATGAGCGCCGCCGTGACCGTGGCCACCGGCTGGTAGCCGTCCACCGTCGCGAGCAATCCCCGCTCCCGGTAGAACGAGATGAGCGGCTCGGTCTTTTCCCGGTAGACACGGAGTCGCTCGCGGATCACCTCCTCGCGATCGTCGGCCCGCCCGCGCCCGAGCGCGCGGCGGATCAGCTCCGCTTCCGGCACCTCGAGCAGGAGCACCCGCTCGATCTTCACCCCGGCGCGCGCGAGGATCCCGTCGAGGGTCTCGGCCTGTCCGGTCGTCCGCGGGTAGCCGTCGAGGATGAAGCCCGCCCGCGCGTCGTCGCGCTCGAGCCGGCTCGCCACCACCTCGCCCATCAGGTCGTCGGCCACCAGCGCCCCGGCGGCCATCACCCCTTCGACCCGGGCTCCCAGCTCGCTGCCGGCGGCCACCGCCTCCCGGAGCATCTCTCCCGTCGAGATCGCGGGAACCTGCAGCGACTCCGCGAGATGCAGCGCCTGCGTCCCTTTGCCCGACCCGGGCGCCCCGAGCATGATGACCCGGCGCACCGGCAGCCCGCCCTTCACTTCAGCCACGCCGCCCCCGTATCCGTCCTCGCTTGAGGAACCCCTCGTAGTTGCGCATGACCAGCTGACTCTCGATCTGCTGGAGCGTGTCCATCGCCACGCCGACCACGATCAGGAGCGAGGTCCCGCCGAAGAAGAAGCTGATCCCCATCCCCTCGGTCACCCAGCGCGGCGTGTAGGCATCCAGCGCCGCACCGATCCAGGGAAGGTTCTGGACCTTGAACCCGGTGAGCAGGAACTCGGGGAGCACCGAGACCGCCGCGAGATAGAGGGCACCGACGAACGTGATCCGCGTCAGGATCCGGTCGATGTACTCCGCCGTCCGCTTTCCGGAACGGATGCCGGGGATGAAGCTCCCGTACTTGCGCATGTTCTCGGCGAGGTCCGCCGGATTGAAGATGATCGAGACGTAGAAATAGCTGAAGAAGACGATGCCGATGACGTAGAGCAGGTAGTACATCGGCTGGCCCCAGGCGAGCTGGTGGGCCACCGTCTGCAGCCACTCCTGCTCCTCGAACATGCCCGCGATCGTCGCCGGCACCGTGATCACCGAGCTCGCGAAGATGACGGGGATGACGCCGCCGGTGTTGACCCGCAGCGGGATGTAGGTGCTCTGGCCGCCATAGACCCGGCGCCCGACCATCCGCTTGGCGTACTGCACCGGGATCCGGCGCTGCGCCCTCTCCATGAAGACGATGAAGGCGACGACCAGGACCATGAAGGCGCTGAGGAGGACGATCTTCACGATCGAGAGCTCGCCGATCCGGGTCCGCCCGAGGGTGTCGATGACCGCCCGCGGCAGGCCGACCACGATGCCGGCGAAGATGATCAGCGAGATGCCGTTGCCCACGCCCCGTTCGCTGATCTGCTCGCCCAGCCACATGATGAAGGCGCAGCCGGTGGTCAGCGTGAGGATCGTCATCAGCCGGAAACCCCAGCCCGCGGTGGGAACGAGCACCGCGCCGCCGGGGCTCTGCGCGCGTTCCAGCCAGATGGCGATGCCGGTGGACTGGATGATCGAGATCAGCACCGTGCCGTAGCGCGTGTACTGCGTGATCTTCTTCCGCCCGAGCTCACCCTCCTTCGAGAGCTTCTCGAGGTAGGGCCAGACCACGGTGAGCAGCTGGAGGACGATCGACGAGGTGATGTACGGCATGATGCCGAGCGCGAACACCGCCACTCGCTTCAGGCTGCCACCGGTGAAGGTGTTGATGAAGCCGAGGAAGGTGTTCTCGGCTTCGCCCATGAACTCCAGCAGCGCCTGGGTGTCGATCCCCGGCGTGGGGATGTGGCAGCCGACCCGATAGACCGCGAGCAGGCCGAAGGTGAAGAAGAGCCGCTTGCGCAGGTCCGGGATCGCGAAGATGTTGCGGAAGATCTGGATCACGCCGACAGCTCCTCGCAAACCCCTCCGGCCGCCTCGATCTTCGCCCGCGCGGAGGCGCTGAACGCGTGCGCGCGCACCCGCAGCGCCCGGCCGAGCTCGCCCTGTCCGAGCACCTTCACCCGCTTGCCGGCGGGCACGAGCCCGCGCGCGGCGAGCATCGCGGGATCGACTTCGCCCTCGAACCGGTCGAACTGAGCGAGGTTGACGACCGCGTACTCGGTGCGGAAGATGTTCTTGAAGCCCCGCTTCGGGACCCGCCGCACGAGCGGCATCTGGCCGCCCTCGAATCCGGGGCGGGTGCTCGCGCCCGAGCGCGACTTGCCGCCCTTGTGCCCGCGGCCGGAGGTCTTCGGATTCCCGGAGCCGATACCCCGTCCGACCCGCTTGCGGTTCTTGCGGCTCCCCGGCGCGGGGGAGAGCTCGTGCAGTTTCATCGCGACTCCTCCACCACCGTCACCAGGTGCGACACCTTGGCGATCAGCCCGCGCACCCCCGGCGAATCTTCCCGCTCCACCTCGTGCCGGATCCGGCGCAGGCCGAGGCCGCGCAGCGCTTCGCGCTGCGGCTCCGGGCACCCGATCACGCTGCGCACCTGCCGGATCCGGATCGTCTTCTTGTCCTTCGTCATCGTCTGGATCTCCCCGGCCAGCCTCAGCCCGCCACCGCCGCGGTGGTTTCGCGCGGCGTGACCGGGCGCAGTTGCAACAGGGCGTCGAAGGTCGCCTTCACCACGTTGTGGGGATTGGTCGAGCCGAGCGACTTGGTGAGGATGTCCTGGATGCCCGAGGCCTCGATCACGGCCCGGACCGGACCGCCCGCGATCACCCCCGTGCCGGTCGACGCGGGCTTGAGCAGGACCAGGCCCCCGCCATACCGCCCGAGCGACTCGTGGGGGATCGAGGTGCCGGCCACCGGGATCGAGATGAGGTTCTTCTTGGCGATCTCGATGCCCTTGCGGATCGCCATCGGCACCTCCTTGGCCTTGCCGGCGCCGTAGCCGACCCGTCCCTGACCGTCGCCGATCACCACCAGCGCCGAAAAGGAGAAGTTCTTGCCGCCCTTCACCACCTTGGTGACGCGGTTGATGTGCACCACCTGCTCGAAGAACTCGGTCTTCTGCTCGAAATCCCTAGCCAACTCCGGTCTCCTTGTCGCCTCTGGCGGTCCGCCGCGATCAGAACTGCAGGCCCTTGGCCCGCGCGGCTTCGGCGAGCTGCTTGACCCTGCCGTGATACCGATAGCCACCACGGTCGAATACCACGGCCGTGATCCCCTTGGCGAGCGCCCGCTCCGCGACCAGCTCACCGATCAGCTTGGCCGCCGCGAGGTTGCAGGCGGCCGCGCCGCCGAGCGACTCGCGAATCCCGGCCTCGAGCGTGCTCGCGGCCGCCAGCGTGTGCCCGCCAAGGTCGTTGATCACCTGCGCGTAGAGGTGACGCGAACTCTTGAAGACAGACAGCCGCGGCCGGGCCGGCGTCCCCTCGACGCGCTGCCGCAGGCGCTGGTGCGCCCGCTCGCGGCGAGCCCGCTTCTCCCGGCACTTCTTGTCCTTGTACAACGTGCTCATCGCCTCACCTCGCGCCGCCTCACTTCGCACCGGCCTTGCCGACCTTGCGCCGGAGGATCTCGTCTGCGTACTTGATGCCCTTGGCCTTGTACGGGTCGGGTGGCCGCAATCTCCGGATCTCCGCCGCCACCTGTCCGACCGCCTGCCGATCGACGCCGCTGACCGTCAGCTTCGTGTTCTTCTCGATCTCGATCTCGATCCCCGCCGGCACCTTGTAGAGCACCGGATGGGAGTAGCCGAGGGCGAAGAGGATCTCCTTGCCGCCGGCGCCGCCGTCCCGGAGCTCGGCCTTGTAGCCGACGCCGTTGATCTCGAGAGCCCGGGTGAAACCGGTGCTCACGCCCTGGACGGCGTTGGCGAGCAGCGCCCGCAGCAGGCCGTGCTTGGCGCGCTCCGGGCCGCTCTCGCCCGTCCGGGCCACCTTCACCTCGCCCCCCTCCACCGTCACCGGATAGCCGGGCAACAGCGGCTGGGCCAGCCGGCCCTTCGGGCCCTCGACGACGAAGGTCCCGTCCGTGATCTCGACCCGCACGCCCGCCGGCACCGGGATCGGCTTCCTGCCAACTCGCGACATGACTCCAACCTCCTGCCTACCAGAGCTCGCAGAGCACTTCGCCGCCGATGCCCTGCGCGCGCGCCTGCCGATCGGAAAGCACGCCCTGCGAAGTCGAGATGATCCCCAGCCCGAGACCGTTGCGCACCGGCTTGATCTCCTTCGCGCCCCGGTAGACCCGCCGTCCCGGCCGGCTCACCCGGGTCACGTGCGAGATCGCGGGTTCGCCCATCTCGCTGTAGCGCAGGAAGATGCGCAGCACCGCCACCGGCTCGCCGGGAAGGACTCTCACGTTGCGGACGAAGCCCTCCTCCTTGAGGATGCGGCAGACTTCGGTCTTCAGCTTCGAAGCCGGAACGTCGACGCGGTCGTGCTTCGCCTGGTGCGCGTTGCGGATCCTCGTCAGGAGGTCGGCAACCGGATCGTTCATGCTCATGATGCTCTCCTCGCGGTCCCGGTCGCGCCGCTCACCAGCTGGCCTTGATCACGCCCGGGAGATACCCCCCGCGGGCGAGGTCCCGGAAGCAGATGCGGCAGAGTGCGAACTTGCGCAAGTAGCCGCGGGGGCGCCCGCAGCGCCGGCAACGGTTTCTCTGCCTGATGGCGAACTTCGGAGTCCGCCGCGTCTTCGCCATTCTCGCCTGGGTCGCCACCTTGCGTTTCCTCTCGTCTCTCCGGCTCAGCGGGCGAACGGCATGCCGAGCTCGCGCAGCAGATGCAGCGCGCGCTCGTCGTTCCCCGCCGAGGTCACCACGGTGATGTTCATGCCCTTCGGCTTGTCCACCTTGTTCATGTCGATCTCCTGGAAGATCAGGTGATCGCGCACTCCGAGGGTGTAGTTGCCCCGTCCGTCGAAGCTCCGGCTCGAAACGCCGCGGAAGTCACGTACGCGCGGCAGCGCGATGTTGATCAGCCGGTCCAGGAAATCCCACATCCGGTCGCCCCGCAGCGTCACGCGGCAGCCGATCGGCATGTTCTCGCGCAGCTTGAACGCCGCGATCGATTTGCGCGCGCGGGTGATCGTCGGGCGCTGCCCCACGATCGCCGCCAGCTCCTCGACGCCGTCCTCGAGGATCTTGATGTTCTGGATCGCCTCGCCGAGCCCCATGTTGACCACGATCTTCTCGATCCGCGGCACCGCCATCCGGTTCTCGATGGCGAACTCCGAACGAAGCTTCGGAACGACCTCGTCGAGATAGCGCTGCTTGAGCCGCGGCACGTAGCGCTCTCCCGTCGTCTCCGGACCGGCGCCCGCGGCGCTCGTCTTCTTGGCCATCTCCGTCACTCCTAGTTGAAGGTGGCGCCGCTGCGCTTCGCCACCCGGACCGCCTTGCCGTCGGCCGTGCGCTGACGCCCGACGCGGGTCGGCTTGCCGCTGTCGGGGCAGATCAGCATGAGGTTCGAAATCGCGATGGGCGCCTCCTTCTCGAGGATGCCGCCCTGGACCTGCTTCTGGGGGTTCGCGCGCGTGTGGCGCTTCATGAGGTTCACGCGCTCCACGACGGCCTTCCCCTCGGCGGGAAGCACGCGCAACACGCGGCCCCGGGCGCCGCGGTCCTTGCCGGCGATGACGACCACCTGGTCGTTGCGCTTGATCTTCGGTCTGCTCATCTCTCTCACCTCGCCGCCGAGCGACGTTTGGGGTCTCGCGTCAGATCACCTCGGGAGCCAGCGAGACGATCTTCATGAATCGCCGCTCGCGCAGCTCCCGCGCCACCGGCCCGAACACGCGGGTCCCGATCGGCTCCTTGTTGTTGTCGATCAGCACCGCCGCGTTCGTGTCGAAGCGGATGTAGCTGCCGTCGCGGCGCCGCTGGGCGCGCACGGTGCGGACGATGACGGCCTTGACCACCTGGCCCTTCTTCACCGTGCCTTCCGGAGTCGCCTCCTTGACCGAGGCGGTGATGATGTCGCCGAGGTGGCCGTACTGGCCGATCGAGCCCCCCTTGAGGTGGATGCAGGCGACCCGCTTCGCGCCGGAGTTGTCCGCGACCTCGAGAATCGTTCCCATCTGGATCATGGCCTACCTCTCGTCCGCCCGCCGGATCACGTTGCGAACCCGCCACCGCTTGAGCCGCGACAGCGGCCGGCTCGCCTCGATCTCGACCTTGTCGCCGAGGCGGCACTCGTTCGTCTCGTCGTGGGCGTAGTACTTCGAGGTCCGCTTCGTGTAGCGATGGTAGAGCCGATCCATGACCACGTTCTCCACCGCGACGACCACGGTCTTCTCCGTCTTGTCGCCGACGACGGTTCCCACCAGCACCTGCCGGCGGCCGCGGCCCTTCTCCGACTGCCCGTTGCCAGACGTCTTGTCGATCCCGGTGCTCATCCCTGCTTCTCCCGCAACACGGTCAGGACCCGCGCCAGGTCACGCCGCGCCTGCACGATCTTCGACGGCTTCTCGAGACGGCGCGTGGCGTTCTGGAGCCGGAGGACGAAGAGCTGTTCCGCCAGCTCCTTCTCCTTCTGCATCAGCTCGTCGACCGTCTTCTCTCGCAGCTCTGTTGCCTTCATCGCTCTCGGCTCCTACTTCAACTCGCCGTGCCGGGACAGGAACCGGGTCCGGATCCCCAGCTTGTGCGCGGCCAGCCGCATCGCCGCCGCCGCCATCGCCTCTTCGACGCCCTCGAGCTCGAACATCACCCGGCCCGGGCGAACGACGGCCACCCACTCCTCGGGGTTCCCCTTGCCCTTGCCCATACGGGTTTCGAGCGGCTTCTTCGTCACCGGCTTGTCGGGGAAGATCCGGATCCAGATCTTGCCGCCACGCTTGACGTAGCGGGAGATCGCGATCCGGCTCGCCTCGATCTGCCGCGCGGTGACCCAGCCGGGCTCGACCGCCTGGAGCCCGTAGTCACCGAAGGCGATGTAGTCCCCCCCCTTCGCTCCCCCTGCCCGGCGACCGCGGTGCTGCTTGCGGAACTTGACCTTCTTCGGCATCAACATCGGATCGTTCTCCCGCTAGGCCGTCGCCGCGCGACGCCCCTTCTCCTTGAGCAGGTCGCCCTTGTACACCCACACCTTGACGCCGATGACGCCGTAGGTGGTCCGCGCCTCGCCGAACCCGTAGTCGATGTCCGCCTTGAGGGTGTGCAGCGGCAGGCGCCCTTCCTGATACCACTCCGTCCGCGCGATCTCCGCGCCGCCGAGGCGCCCGGCGACCATGATCTTCACGCCCTTGGCGCCGAACCGGAAGGCGTTCTCCATCGCCTTCTTCATCGCCTTCCGGAAGGAGACCCGGCGTTCGAGCTGGCCGGCGATCCACTCGCTCATGAGCTGCGCGTCGAGCTCCGGACGCTGGATCTCCTGGATGTTGATGTGCACCTCGCGGCCGGTGGACTTCGCGAGATCGTCACGCAGCTTGTCCACCTCGACGCCCCGCTTGCCGATGATGACGCCCGGCCGCGAGGTGTAGATGGTGACCCGGAGCTTGTCGGCCGCCCGCTCGATGTCGATCTCGCTCACCCCCGCGTGCCCGAGCCGCTTCTTCAGGCTCGACCGCAGGGCGAGGTCCGAGTGGAGGAGGTCGGCGTAGCCGCTCTGGGCGTACCAGCGCGAGTGCCACGTCTTGTTGTAGACGAGACGGAAGCCGTACGGATGCGTCTTCTGACCCACTGTGCTCTCTCCTGACCGCTCTCGCTCAGCCCTTGCGGGTGTCGAGCTTGATGGTGACGTGGCTCTGGCGCTTCAGTACGCGGAACGCCCGGCCCATGGTCGCCGGCCGGATGCGCTTGAGCATCGGGCCACCGTCCACGAAGATCTCGCGGATGTAGAGACGGCCGACGTCGACCGCCTCCTGCCGGTTCTCCGCGTTGGCGATCGCCGACTTCAGGAGCTTGGCGAGCGGCCGCGCGGCGGCCTTGGGCGAAAGCTGGAGGATGCTGGCGGCCTCCTCCACGCCCTTGCCCCGGATCAGGTCGACGACCAGCCGGACCTTCTGCGGCGAAGCCTGGAGATGACGAAGGCGAGCGGTAGAGATCATCGGAGCCTCCTCAACCCTTCCGCGGCGCGCCCGTGCGCTCCGCCTTCTTGCCGCTGTGCCCCCGGAAGGTACGGGTCATGGCGAACTCGCCGAGCTTGTGCCCGACCATGTTCTCGCTCACGTACACCGGGATGAACTTCATGCCGTTGTGCAGCGCGATCGTGTGCCCGACCATCTCCGGAACGATCGTCGAACGCCGCGACCAGCTCTTGATGACCCGCTTGTCGCCGCTGGCGTTCATCTCCGTGACCTTCTCCAGCAGGTGGCTGTCGATGAAGAAACCCTTCTTGAGTGAGCGCGACATCTCAGGCCCCCGCCATCACTTCTGGTTGCGCCGACGCACGATCATCGGCTCGGTACGCTTGTTGTTCCGGGTCTTGAACCCCTTCGTCGGGACGCCCCAGGGCGTGCACGGATGCCGGCCGCCCGAGGTCCGCCCCTCGCCACCGCCCATCGGGTGGTCGACCGGGTTCATCGTCACCGCGCGGTTGTGCGGCCGCCGGCCGAGCCAGCGCCGCCGGCCCGCCTTGCCGAACGAGACGATCTCGTGCTCGAGGTTGCCCACCTGTCCGACCGTGGCGTAGCAGTCGATGTGCACCTTGCGCACCTCGCCCGAAGGCAGCTTCACCTGCGCGTAGGCGCCTTCCTTGGCCATCAGCTGGGCGCCGGCGCCGGCGGCCCGCACCATCTGGCCCCCCTTGCCGAGCTTCAGCTCGAGGTTGTGGATCACGGTGCCGAGCGGGATCTGTCGCAGCGGCAGCGCGTTGCCGACGTTGATCTCCGCCTGCTCGCCCGCCATCACCACGGCCCCGACGTTCAGCCCCTCCGGACAGAGGATGTACCGCTTCTCGCCGTCCGCGTAATGCACGCGGGCGATCCGCGCCGAACGGTTCGGGTCGTACTCGATCGCCGCGACCTTGCCGGGAATCCCGCGCTTGTCACGCCGGAAATCGATCTCCCGGTAGCGCCGCTTGTGGCCACCGCCCCGGAACCAGGAGGTCAGCTGGCCGCGATTGTTGCGCCCCCCGGTCTTGGACTTGCCGCGGGTGAGCCCCTTCAACGGCCGCTCGGCGGTGATCTCCTCGAACGTCGGGAACGACTGGAACCGGCTCGCGGAGTTGATCGGCCTGATCTGTTTGATGCCCATGGTCTGTCAGCTCCTGCCGTCTAGACGAGCTCGATGAAGTCGATGGTCTTCTCGCCCGGCGCCAGGCGCACGAACGCCTTCTTCCAGTCGGGACGATGGCCGGCGAACCGGCCCTGCCGGCGCAGCTTGCCGTGCATCCTCGCCACCCGGACCTCCTCGACCTTCACCTTGAACTGCGCCTCGACGGCCCTGGCGATGTCGATCTTCGTCGCCTCCGGATGCACTTCGAGCGTGATGGTGTTGCCGGTCTCCCGCATCCGCTCCGACTTCTCGGTCAGCAGCGGGCGGCGAATGATCTCCTGAATCCTCATGACGCCAGCACCTCCATCAGCCGCCGGAGCGCCGGTTCGGAGACGACGAAGAAGGAACGGTCCACGACGTCGTAGACATTGACTCCCAGCGCATCGACCGCCTTCAGCGCCGGGTTGTTTCGCGAAGCGAGTTGGAGCTCCTCGTTGTCCCAGCGGTCGACGAGGAGCGCCTTGCCCGCGATCCCGAGCCCGGCCATCGCCGCGGCGAGCTCACGGGTCTTGGGCGACTCGAGCTCCAGCCGGTCGAGCACCACGAGCCGCTCGTCGGCGAGCTTGCGCGAGAGCGCCGACTTCAGGGCGTTCTTCTTCTCTCCGGCCGACAGGCCGTCGGAGTAATCGCGAGGCTGGGGGCCGTGGACGGTACCACCCTTGCGCCAGACCGGGCTGCGCAGGCTGCCCATCCGGGCCCGGCCCGTGCCTTTCTGCCGCCAGAGCTTCTTGCCCGAACCGCTCACCTCGCCACGCACCTTGGTCTTCGCCGTGCCCCGGCGCCGGCCGGCGAGGTAGCTCTTCACGGCGAGATGGATGAGGTGTTCCTTGTACTCGTACCCGAACACCGCCTCCGGGAGCTCGATCTCGCCCACCGGCTGGTTGTTCAGGTTCCTGATCGCGACCTTCATCGCCATCTCCTCCTCAGCCCCGCTTCGCCCGGCAGACGGCGACGTAGGCGTTGCGGCCGCCCGGCACCGCGCCCCGGACGTAGAGCAGGCCCTGCTCCTCGTCCACCTTGACCACGAGCAGGTTCTTGACCGTCACCCGCTCGCCGCCCATGCGGCCGGCGGCGAGCATCCCGGGGAAGACGCGCGACGGCCACGACGAGCTGCCGATCGAGCCCGGCGCCCGGTGGAACATCGAGCCGTGCGAAGCGCGACCGCCACCGAAGCCATGACGCCGCATCACGCCCTGGAATCCCTTGCCCTTGCTGGTGCCGACCACGTCGACGTACTCCTGGGGCTGGAAGATGGACGCCTTGACCTGATCGCCCTCCTTCCACTCCTCGCCGGCGTCGATGGCGAACTCCGCGAGGCGGTGGACGGGAGTCACGCCCGCCCGCTTGAAATGCCCCGCCCGCGGCCGGGTCACGTGCCGTGGCGGCCGGGCCTCGACGAGACCGAGCTGCACCGCCTCGTAGCCGTCGCGGTCGGTGGTCCGCCGCTGGACGACCACGCAGGGACCGGCGGCGATCACCGTCACCGGCACGGCGGTTCCGTCCGCCTCGAAGATCTGCGTCATTCCGAGCTTGCGCCCGAGGATGCCTTGCATGGCGCTCTCCGTCCTACTTCCCGAAGGCCTTGATCTCGACATCGACTCCCGCGGGGAGCTCGAGCTTCATCAGCGCGTCGACGGTGCTGCCGGTCGGCTCGAAGATGTCGAGGAGCCGCTTGTGGGTACGAATCTCGAACTGCTCGCGCGACTTCTTGTCGACGTGCGGCGAACGGTTCACGGTGTAACGGGAGATGGTGGTCGGCAGAGGGATCGGGCCCACCACCCGCGCCCCGGTCCGCCGCGCCGTGTCGACGATCTCGTGCGTGGAGGAATCGAGGATCCGATGGTCGAAGGCCTTCAGCCGGATCCGGATCTTTTCGTTGACCATGAGGCTACCCCCTGCTCTCTTTCCGTGGTTCCGATCAGGCCACGATCTCGGTGACGGTGCCGGCGCCGACGGTGCGGCCGCCCTCGCGAATCGCGAAGCGCACGCCCTTCTCCATCGCGATCGGCGCGATCAGCTCGATGGCCAGGTTCACGTTGTCGCCCGGCATCACCATCTCCGCGCCCTCGGGAAGCGTCGCCACCCCCGTCACGTCCGTCGTCCGGAAGTAGAACTGCGGACGGTACCCGTTGAAGAACGGCGTGTGACGACCGCCCTCCTCCTTGCTCAGCACGTACACCTCGCCCTTGAACTTCGTGTGCGGCGTGATCGTCCCCGGCTTCGCCAGCACCTGACCACGCTCCACGTCGTCGCGCTTCGTGCCCCGCAGCAGCACCCCGATGTTGTCCCCGGCCTGCCCCTGATCGAGCAGCTTCCGGAACATCTCCACCCCCGTCACCACCGTCTTCTGCGTCGGACGAATCCCGACGATCTCCACGTCCTCGCCGACCTTCACCACCCCCCGCTCCACCCGGCCCGTCACCACCGTACCCCGACCCGAAATCGAGAAGATGTCCTCGATCGGCATCAGGAACGGCTTGTCCGTGATCCGCTCCGGAAGCGGAATGTGCGTGTCCAGCGCCTCGAACAGGCGAATGATCGCCTCGTCCGCCAGCTCCCCCTTCTCCCCGGCCATCGCCTTCACCGCCGCACCCCGGATCACCGGCAGGTCGTCGCCCGGGAAGTCGTACGCCTTCAGCAGCTCGCGAACCTCCAGCTCCACCAGGTCCAGAAGCTCCGGATCGTCCACCAGATCGCACTTGTTCAGGAACACCACGATGTACGGAACGTCCACCTGCCGCGCCAGGATCACGTGCTCCCGCGTCTGCGGCATCGGTCCGTCCGCCGCCGACACCACCAGGATCGCGCCGTCCATCTGCGCCGCTCCCGTGATCATGTTCTTCACGTAGTCCGCATGACCCGGACAGTCCACGTGCGCGTAGTGGCGGTTCGCCGTCGAGTACTCCACGTGCGACGTCGCGATCGTCAGGATCTTCGTCGGGTCACGACGACCCTGCGACTCCGACGCCTTCGCCACCTCGTCGTACGACACGAACTTCGCCCAACCACGGTCCGCCGCCACCTTCGTCATCGCCGCCGTCAGCGTCGTCTTCCCGTGGTCCACGTGACCAATCGTCCCCACGTTCACGTGCGGCTTCGAACGATCGAACTTTTCCTTCCCCATGATCTCTCTCCGCGCTTCCCTTCTGGTTTCCTCGGTTCCGGGACGATCTCAACCGGCCGCCCTGGCGACCACTTCCTCGCTGACGCTCCGCGGCGCCTGCTCATAGGCTGCAAACTGCATCGTGTAGCTCGCCCGCCCCTGGGACAGCGAGCGCACGTCCGTGGCGTATCCGAACATCTCGGAGAGCGGGACGCGGGCGTTGATCACCTGCACGGTGCCCCGCGGCTCCATGTGCTGCACCCGGCCGCGGCGAGCCGTGAGGTCGCCGATGATCTCGCCCATGTACTCCTCGGGCGTGACCACTTCCACCGCCATCACCGGCTCCAGCAGCGCCGGGCGCGCCTTCTTCGCGGCGTCCTGGAAAGCCATCGAGCCGGCGATCTTGAAGGCGATCTCCGAGGAGTCCACCTCGTGGAAGCTGCCATCGTAGAGCTCGACCTCCACGCCCGAGAGCGGGAAGCCCGCGAGCGGACCGGTCTCCATCGCCTCGCGGATGCCCTGCTCGATCGGCTTGACGAACTCCTTCGGAATGGCCCCGCCGACGATCTCGTTGTGGAAGACGAAGTCGGCCTCGACGGTCGGCCGCAGACGGATCTTGACGTGGCCGTACTGGCCGCGGCCGCCGGTCTGCCGCACGAAACGGCCCTCGCCGGCGGCCTCCGCGGTGAGCGCTTCCTTGTATGCCACCTGCGGAGTGCCGACGTTGGCCCCCACGTGGAACTCCCGCACCAGCCGGTCGGTGATGATCTCGAGGTGCAACTCGCCCATCCCCGAGATCAGGGTCTGACCGGTGTCCGGATCGGTGTGGACCTTGAAGGTGGGGTCTTCCTGCATCAGCTTCGCCAGCGCGACGCCGAGCTTCTCCTGGTCGATCTTCGTCTTCGGCTCGATCGAGACCGAGATCACCGGCTCCGGGAAGCTCATCGCCTCGAGCACGATCTTGTGCGCCGGATCGCAGATGGTGTCGCCGGTGGTGACGCCCTTCAGGCCCACCGCCGCCGCGATGTCGCCGGCGGCGACCTCTTCGACCTCCTCGCGCTTGTTGGCGTGCATCCGCAGCAGCCGCCCGATCCGCTCCCGGGAGTCCCGCGTGGTGTTGATCACCGAGGTGCCCGCAGCGAGCTTCCCGGAGTAGACCCGGAAGTAGGCGAGCTGGCCGATGAAGGGGTCGGTCATGATCTTGAAGATGAGCGCGGCGAACGGCTCGTCGTCCGAGGGCGCCCGCTCCACGGAGCGCTCCGTCACCGCGTCGAGGCCCCGGACCGGCGGGATGTCCTCCGGCGACGGCAGATAGTCGACCACGGCGTCGAGGAGCGGCTGGACCCCCTTGTTCTTGAAGGCGCTGCCGCAGAAGACCGGCTGGAGACGGTTGGCGATCGTCGCCCGGCGGAGCGCGCCCTTCAGCTCCGCCTCGCTGATCTCGTCGCCCGAGAGGTACTTCTCCAGCAACTCGTCGTCGGTCTCGGCGATCACCTCGACCATCTTCTCGCGCATCTCGAGCGCCCGCTCCCGGTGCTCCGCAGGCATCTCCACGATCTCGAAGCCCGCGCCCTTCGTCTCGTCCCGGTAGAGGAGCCCCTGCATGCGCACCAGGTCGAGGACGCCGACGAACGAGTCCTCGCGCCCCCAGGGGAGCTGCATGACCACCGGCGACGCGTCGAGCCGCGAGCGCATCATCGAGACGCACCGCTCGAAATCGGCGCCGATCCGGTCCATCTTGTTCACGAACGCGATCCGGGGCACGTGGTAACGGTCGGCCTGCCGCCAGACCGTCTCGGTCTGGGGCTCCACGCCCGCCACCGCGTCGAAGACCGCGACCGCACCGTCGAGGACCCGCAGCGAGCGCTCGACCTCGACGGTGAAGTCGACGTGCCCCGGGGTGTCGATGATGTTGATGCGGAAGTCGCGCCAGAAGCAGGTCGTCGCCGCCGCGGTGATGGTGATGCCCCGCTCCTGCTCCTGCGGCATCCAGTCCATCGTCGCCGTGCCCTGGTGGACTTCCCCGAGCTTGTAGTTGACCCCCGTGTAGAAGAGGATCCGCTCGGTGGTCGTCGTCTTACCGGCATCGATATGGGCCATGATGCCGATGTTGCGCGTCCGCGCCAGCGGTACTTGCCGTGCCATGACTCCGAGCGCCTCGCGAGCGCTCCTCTCACCTTTCCCGTCCGTAGGCGGCATACGAGGCGCCAAGGGGTGACGCCGCGCCGCCTCGACCGCTACCAGCGATAATGGGCGAACGCCTTGTTGGCGTCGGCCATGCGGTGCGTGTCTTCCTTCTTCTTGATCGCCGCACCGCGATTCTCCGCTGCGTCCATGAACTCCCCGGCGAGCTTCAACCGCATCGTCTTCTCGCCCCGGCTCGAGGCGCTGGCGATGAGCCAGCGGATCGACAGGGCGAGCTTGCGAGTCGGGTTGACCTCGATCGGGACCTGATAGGTCGAGCCGCCGACCCGGCGCGACTTCACCTCGACCGCGGGCTTCACGTTCTCGACCGCCCGCTTGAAAATCTTGATCGGATCGTCCTGGCTGCGGTCGCGAATCACGTCCATCGCGCCGTAGAAGATGCGCTCGGCCGTCGATTTCTTGCCCTCCCGCATGAGGACGTTCACGAACTTGCTGACCAGCTGCAGCCCGTAGACGGGATCGGGCAGCACTTCGCGCTTGGGGACCTCTCTACGCCGCGGCATGACTCAGGGACCTCTCTCGGATCACGACTTGGGGCGCTTGGCGCCGTACTTGGAACGCCCCTGGCGGCGGTTCTGCACGCCCACCGAGTCCAGGGTCCCGCGGATCACGTGGTACCGGACCCCCGGCAGATCCTTCACGCGGCCGCCGCGGATGAGGACGATCGAGTGCTCCTGCAGGTTGTGGCCGACACCCGGAATGTAGGTCGTCACCTCGATGCCGTTCGTCAGCCGCACCCGGGCCACCTTGCGCAGCGCGGAGTTCGGCTTCTTCGGCGTCTGGGTGTAGACGCGCACGCAGACGCCGCGGCGCTGGGGCGCCGACTGGAGCGCCGGGCTCTTCGTCTTCGATACCTGCCGTTGCCGGCGGTGCCGCACCAGCTGGTGAATCGTCGGCATTCCGAAACTCTCCTTCTCCCCGCCACCATCGGCCGGCCTGGAGCCACCGTAGCGGGCGAAACGGCCGGGACCCGGTCGGAATCCACCGGGGCCGGCCTCCTTGATCTCGGCCAGCGGCATGACCCCTGATCGGGGCCTCCACGCGGACCACGGAACATACCAGAGCGCCGCCGGCCGGGTCAAGGCCCGGCTCTCCGGACGGCGCTCCGGGGGTCAGTCGAGATCCCCTTCCAGGACGTCGAGCGGCAGCCGGGGCAGCTCGTCGTCTCCCTCTCCGAACTCGAAGAAATAATCCTGCGGCTCCTCGGGCTCGACGGCCGGCACCGCCTCGGCGAGATGGAAGTCGTGATACTGGGCCATGCCGGTGCCCGCCGGGATGAGGCGGCCGATGATCACGTTCTCCTTCAGCCCCCGCAGATAGTCGACCTTGCCGGCGATCGCCGCCTCGGTGAGCACCCGCGTCGTCTCCTGGAAGCTCGCCGCCGAGAAGAAGCTATCGGTCGAGAGCGATGCCTTCGTGATCCCGAGCAGGACCGGGCGGCTGACCGCCGGCTGCCCGCCGGCGGCTTGCACCCGCTCGTTCTCCTCGTCGAACCGCGACTTGTCCACCTGCTCGTCGATCAGGAAGTCGGTGTCCCCGACCGATTCGACCTTCACGGAACGCAACATCTGCCGGACGATCACCTCGATGTGCTTGTCGTTGATCGCCACGCTCTGCGACCGGTAGACCTCCTGGATCTTGTCGACCAGGTAGCGCTCGAGATGTTCTTTGCCGAGCACGTGCAGCATGTCGTGCGGGTTGATCGGGCCGTCGATGAGCGGGTCGCCGGCGCGAACCCGCTCGCCGTCCTGCACGTTCACGTGCACCGAGCGCGGGACGTCGTACTCCCACACCTCGCCGGCATCGCTCTCGACCGTCACCTTGCGCATCCCCTTGTGGATCTCGCCCAGCCGCACGACGCCGTCGGTCCTGGTGATCATCGCCGGCTCCTTGGGGCTGCGGGCCTCGAAGAGCTCCACCACGCGCGGCAGACCGCCGGTGATGTCCTTGGTCTTGGTGGACTCGCGCGGAATCTTCACCAGGACGTCGCCGGGGTGGACCTGGCTGCCCTCGGTGACCACCAGGTGCGAGCCCGCCGGCAACATGTAGCGGCGTTCCACCGGCACCGGACCGGAGTCGTCGCGCACCACGATCGCGGGAATCCGCTTCTCGTTGGCGGAGGCCTCGATGACGATCCGCTGCGAGAGGCCGGTCACCTTGTCGGTCTCCTCGCGCAGGTTCTCGCCCTCGACGATGTCCCGGTATTCGATCCGGCCGGCGATCTCCGAGAGGACGGCGGAGGTGAACGGATCCCACTCCACCAGCTCCGTGCCCGGTTCGACCACGTCCCCCTCGCGCACCCGGAGCCGGCTGCCGTAGGCGAGCGCATAGCGCTCGCGCTCGCGTCCCTTCTGATCCACGATCACCAGCTTGCCGTTGCGGTTGACGACCACCAGGTCGCCGCGCTGGCTCGCCACCGTCGAGACGCCGAGGAACTTCACCTCGCCGCCGTTGTGCGCCACGTGCTTCGACTGCTCGGAGACCCGGCTCGCCGTGCCGCCGTAGTGGAAGGTACGCATCGTCAGCTGGGTGCCGGGCTCGCCGATCGACTGCGCCGCGATCACGCCGACCGCCTCGCCGATCTCCACCCGCCGGCCGGTGGCCAGGTTGCGGCCGTAGCAGGCCACGCAGATGCCGCGCCGGGTCTCGCAGGTGAGGCCGGAGCGGATCTTGACGCGCTCCACGCCCGCTTCCTGGATGGCGTTCGCGATCTCCTCGGTGATCTCCTGTCCGATCTCGACGAGGATCTCCCCGGTCATCGGGTCGTAGACGTCGTCCTGGCTCACCCGCCCGACGATCCGGTCCCGCAGGGCCTCGAGGATCTCTCCGCCCTCCATGATCGCGGTGACGTTGATGCCGGAGATCGTGCCGCAGTCCTCTTCCGTGACGATGACGTCCTGCGCCACGTCGACGAGCCGGCGGGTGAGATAGCCGGAGTCGGCGGTCTTGAGCGCGGTGTCCGCGAGGCCCTTGCGGGCGCCGTGGGTCGAGATGAAGTACTGCAGCACCGAGAGCCCTTCGCGGAAGTTCGCGGTGATCGGCTGCTCGATGACCTCGCCCGACGGCTTGGACATCAGGCCGCGCATGCCGGCGAGCTGCCGCACCTGCTCCCGCGAGCCCCGGGCGCCGGAGTCGGCCATCAGGTTGATCGGGTTGAACTCGCCCCGCTCCTCCTCGACCTGCCGCATCTCCCGGAACATCTCCTCCGAGACCCGCTCGGTGACCCGGTGCCAGATGTCGATGATCTTGTTGTGCCGTTCGCCCACGGTGATCACGCCGGCGCTGCGCTGGCGCTCGATCTCGAGCACGTCCTGGTGCGCGCTCTCGATCAGCTCCGGCTTCCGGGCCGGGATCACCATGTCCTCGATGCCGATCGAGATGCCCGCGCGGGTCGCGTAGGTGAACGAGATCTCCTTGAGCTCGTCGAGCATCCGCACCGTCGCGTCGTTGCCGAAGTGGATGTAGCAGTACTGCACGAGATCCTGCAGCCCCCGCTTCTTGAGCAGGCCGTTGACGAACGGCATCTCTGCCGGCAGGTGCATGTTGAGGATCACGCGGCCGACGGTCGTCTCGATGAGGGTGCGCACGCACGGCACGCTCTCGGCGCGCACCACGCTCTGGTTGTCGCTCTGCTGCTCGAGGTTGATGAGCTCGCCGGTGTAACGCACCCGGATGGGGGTATGGGTCTCGACGATCCCCTCCTGCGCGGCGAGGAGCACCGATTCGAAGTCGGGGAAGACCTTCCCCTCGCCCCGCGCGCCCTTCTTCGCCATCGTCAGGTAGTAGCCGCCGAGGACGAGATCCTGGCTCGGCACCGTGAGCGGGCGGCCGTGCGCGGGCGAGAGGATGTTCTTCGCGGAGAGCATCAGCACCTGCCCCTCGACCTGGGCCTTCGGCGAGAGCGGGACGTGCACCGCCATCTGGTCGCCGTCGAAGTCGGCGTTGAACGCCGCGCAGACGAGCGGATGGATCTGGATCGCCTTGCCTTCGATCAGCTTCGGCTGGAAGGCCTGGATGCCGAGCCGGTGCAGGGTCGGCGCGCGGTTCAGGAGCACGGGGTGGTCGCGGATGACCTCTTCGAGGGCGTCCCAGACTACGTCCTCTTCCCGCTCGACCATCTCCTTCGAGGCCTTGATGGTGGTGGTGTACTCCCTCTCCTCGAGCCAGTTGTAGATGAACGGCTTGAAGAGCTCGAGCGCCATCTTCTTCGGCAGGCCGCACTCGTTGAGCCGCAGCTCGGGGCCGACCACGATCACCGACCGGCCGGAGTAGTCGACCCGCTTGCCGAGCAGGTTCTGGCGGAAACGGCCCTGCTTGCCCTTGAGGGTGTCGGAGAGCGACTTCAGGGGGCGGTTGTTCGTCCCCTTGAGCACCCGGCCGCGCCGGCCGTTGTCGAACAGCGCGTCGACCGCCTCCTGGAGCATCCGCTTCTCGTTGCGCACGATCACGTCGGGGGCGTGCAGCTCGAGGAGCTTCTTCAGGCGGTTGTTGCGGTTGATCACCCGCCGGTAGAGGTCGTTGAGGTCGCTGGTCGCGAACCGGCCGCCATCGAGCGGCACGAGCGGACGCAGCTCCGGCGGGATGACCGGGATGACGTCGAGGATCATCCACTCCGGCTTGTGGCCGCTGCGGCGGAAAGCGTCCACCACCTTGAGCCGCTTGGCCGCCTTGAGCCGCCGGATCTGGCTGGTCTCGGTGCGCATGATCACCCGCAGCTCCTCGGCGAGCTCGTCGGGATCGATGCGCTGGAGCAGCTCCTTGATCGCCTCCGCGCCCATGCGCGCGACGAAAGCGTCCGGACCCAGCTGCTCGCGCAGCTCGCGATACTCCTCCTCGCGCAGCAGCTTCTTCTCCGGCAGGCCGCTTTCGCCGGGATCGATCACCACGTAGCTCTCGAAGTAGAGGATCCGCTCGAGATCCCGCAGCGAGATGTCGAGGAGATGCCCGATCCGGCTGGGCAGGCCCTTGAAGAACCAGACGTGGGAGACCGGGCTCGCGAGCTCGATGTGTCCCATCCGCTCCCGCCGCACCCGGGAGCGGGTGACCTCGACGCCGCACTTGTCGCAGACGACGCCGCGGTGCTTCATGCGCTTGTACTTGCCGCAGATGCACTCCCAGTCGGTGATCGGGCCGAAGATCTTGGCGCAGAAGAGACCGTCCCGCTCCGGCTTGAAGGTGCGGTAGTTGATCGTCTCCGCCTTCGTCACCTCGCCCTGGCTCCACGCGCGGATCTTCTCGGGCGACGCGATCGAGATCTTGATCGCGTTGAACTCCTTCAGGGTGCGGGGCTTGTCCTGCGATCGCAGCGGTTGCACTGGCGTGTCTCCTAGCATGTCGGGCGAAGGACTCAGAGCTTGAGGAGCTCGACGTCGAGGCAGAGGCTCTGCAGCTCACGCACGAGGACGTTGAACGATTCCGGGAGACCCGGGTCTTCCGGCACTTCACCCTTGACGATCGCCTCGTAGACCCGGCTGCGGCCCTCGACGTCGTCGCTCTTGACGGTGAGCAGCTCCTGGAGGGTGTAGGCGGCGCCGTAGGCCTCGAGCGCCCAGACCTCCATCTCGCCGAACCGCTGACCGCCGAACTGCGCCTTGCCGCCGAGCGGCTGCTGCGTGATGAGCGAGTAGGGGCCGATCGAACGCGCGTGGATCTTGTCGTCCACCAGGTGCGAGAGCTTGAGCATGTAGATCGCGCCCACCGTCACCTTCTGCTCGAAGGCCTCGCCGGTGAGGCCGTCGTAGAGCACCGTCTTGCCGTCCCGGGGGAGCCCGGCGGCCTCCATGAGCAGGTCGGTGTCCCGCTCCTCGGCCCCGTCGAAGACGGGGGTGGCGTAGAACTGCCCGAGCCGCATCCCGGCCCAGCCGAGGTGGGTCTCCAGGATCTGGCCGACGTTCATCCGGCTCGGCACGCCGAGCGGGTTGAGCACGATCTCCACCGGCGTCCCGTCGGGCAGGTACGGCATGTCCTCCTCGGGGAGCACCCGCGAGATCACGCCCTTGTTGCCGTGCCGGCCGGCCATCTTGTCGCCGACCTGCAGCTTCCGCTTCATCGCGACGAAGACCTTCACCAGCTTGATCACGCCCGGGGGCAGCTCGTCGCCCTTCTGCAGCTGCTCGCTGCGCTGCTCCTTGACCCGGTGGAGCACCTCGATGTGGGAGTCGGTCCGGCGATAGATCGTCTCCACGGTCTCGAGCAGCTTGCGATCGGCGAGCGGCAGGCGCAGGATCTCCTGCCGCGTGAGCCGCTCGAGCACCGGACGGCTCAGCGCCTCGCCCTTCTCCAGCAGCTTCTCGCCGGTCCGGCTCCTGACCGCCGCGGTGACCGCCTTGCCGAGGAGCAGGTCGTTGATCTTCTTGTTCCGCTCCTCGGTGAAGATCCGGACCTCGTCGCGCATGTTCTTCTCGAGCCGCGCGACCTCCTCCCCCTCGATCTCGAGCTGCCGCAGATCCTTCTCGACGCCCTTGCGCGCGAAGATCTTCACGCTCACCACGGTGCCTTCGATCCCCGGCGGCACCTTCAGGCTGGCGTCGCGGACGTCGCCCGCCTTCTCGCCGAAGATCGCCCGCAGCAGCTTCTCCTCGGGGGTGAGCTGCGTCTCGCCCTTCGGCGTCACCTTGCCGACGAGGATGTCGCCGGCCTTCACCGTGGCGCCGATGCGGATGACGCCGCTCTCGTCCAGGTCCATGAGCGCCGACTCGGAGACGTTCGGGATGTCCCGGGTGATCTCCTCCGGACCCAGCTTCGTGTCGCGCGCCTCGATCTCGAACTCCTCGATGTGGATCGAGGTGAAGTAGTCGTCGCGGACGAGCTTCTCGGAGACCAGGATGGCGTCCTCGAAGTTGTAGCCGCGCCACGGCATGAACGCCACCAGCACGTTGCGCCCCAGGGCCAGCTCGCCCCGGTGGGTCGAGGGGCCATCGGCGAGCACGTCGCCCTTGCGGACCCGCTGCCCCTGCCGGACCACCGGCTGCTGGGTGATGCAGGTGTTCTGGTTCGAACGCCGGAACTTCACGAGCTGGTAGATGTCGGCGCCGAACTCCTTCTGTTCGCCGGTCTCGATGTCCTCGCCCTCGACGCGGACGATGATCCGCTCGGCGTCGACCACGTCCACCACGCCCCCCCGCTTGCAGAGGACCACCGCGCCGCTGTCGCGAGCCACCGTTCCCTCGAGGCCGGTCCCGACGATCGGGGCCTCCGAGCGGACGAGCGGCACCGCCTGGCGCTGCATGTTCGAGCCCATCAGGGCGCGGTTCGCGTCGTCGTGCTCGAGGAACGGCACGAGCGCCGCGGCCACCGACACCAGCTGCTTCGGGCTGACGTCCATGTAGTCGACGCGATCCCGCTCGACGGTGACGAAGTCGCCGCCGGCGCGGGCGATGACCCGCTCGTCACGGAGCACACCCCGGTTGTCGGTCTCGGCGCTCGCCTGGGCGATGATGTACTTCTCCTCCTCCCAGGCGGTGAGATAGAAGGCGTAGTTCTCGACCCCGACCTCCCGCTTGCCGGCCTTCGCGAGCCGCCGGTTCTCCTCCGTGAGCTCGTCACCGGTCACCACCTGGCCGAGCCGGAAGCGGCCATCGCCCACCCGGACCACCCGGTAGTGGTCGAGCACGCGGCCGTTCTCCACCCGTTTGTACGGGCTCTCGATGAAGCCGTACTCGTTGATCCGGGCGTAGGTGGCGAGCGAGGAGATCAGCCCGATGTTCGGGCCTTCCGGAGTCTCGATCGGGCAGATCCGGCCGTAATGCGTCGGATGCACGTCGCGGACCTCGAACCCCGCGCGCTCCCGCGACAGGCCACCCGGTCCGAGCGCCGAGAGCCGGCGCTTGTGGGTGACCTCCGAGAGCGGGTTGGTCTGGTCCATGAACTGCGAGAGCTGCGAGGAGCCGAAGAACTCCTTGATCGCGGCGATCACCGGTTTCGAGTTGATGAGGTCGTGGGGCATCGCGGAGTCGATGTCCTGATGCACCGACATCTTCTCCTTGATCGCCCGCTCCATCCGCACGAGGCCGATCCGGAACTGGTTCTCCAGCAGCTCGCCCACCGCGCGCACGCGCCGGTTGCCGAGGTTGTCGATGTCGTCCACGCGGCCGATGTCGCGGTGCAGCCGCAGCAGGAACTCGATGACGCGGAAGAAGTCGCTCTCCGACAGCGTCTTCTGCTCCACGGGCACGTCGGTGTCGAGCTTGATGTTGAACTTGAAGCGGCCGACGCGGGAGAAGTCGTAACGCTTGGGATCGAAGAACATCCCGTAGAAGAGCGAACGCGCGCTCTCGAGGGTCGGCGGGTCGCCGGGCCGCATCCGCCGGTAGATCTCGAGGAGCGCCTCCTTGGCGTTGCGGGTGGTGTCCTTGCGCAAGGTGTTGGAGAGCACGCCGCCGCAGAGATCCCAGTCCGGGAAGAACAGCTCGAGGTCGGTGTGCTCGCGCCCCTCGAGGCGCTGTTCGATGTCGGTGGGAACGAGATCGTTGGCCTCGAAGATCACCTCGCCGCTCGCGAGATCGACGACGTCGGCGATGAACTGCGCGCCCTCGAGATCGCCGAGGCCGACCTCGACCGGGACCAGCTCGCCCGCGTCGAGCCGGGCCACGGCGTCCTTGCCGAGCATCACCCCCGCGAAGACCGCGTAGGCGTCGCGCCGGCCACGGGTCTGGCGATCCCGCAGCCGTTCCCGCTCGACCACCTGCGGCGGGATGCTGAGCGTGCAGCGCCCCTCGCCCCGCAGCTGCATCGGCACCGCGGCGTAGAACTGGCGCAGGATCCTCTCGTCGCTTTCCAGCCCCAGGGCGCGCAGGAAGACCGTGCCATGGAACTTCCGCTTGCGGTCGATCCGCACCGAGAGGATCTCTTTCTGGTCGTACTCGAACTCGACCCAGGAGCCGCGGTACGGGATCACCTTGGCGAGGAAGGTTCGCGCCCCCTCCCGGGTGAAGAAGACGCCCGGGCTGCGATGGAGCTGGCTGACGATCACCCGCTCCGTGCCGTTGATGACGAAGGTGCCGTGCTCCGTCATCAGCGGAATCTCGCCGAAGTAGACCTCCTCCTCCTTCGCGTCGCGCATCATGCGCGCCCCGGTCTCCGGATCCTTGTCGTAGACGAAGAGCCGGAAGGTGACCTTGAGGGGCACCGCGAAGGTCTGCCCCCGCTCCTGCGCGTCGGCGAGGGTGAACGGCAGCTGCAGGTCGACCGGGTTGCCGCAGGTGTCGCACTTGGTCACCCGGTTCTTGTTGAGGTAGCCGCACTGGCTGCAGGTGACCGTCTCCTCGTGCGGGTGCTCGGTCATGATCTTCGCCCCGCAGTTGGTGCAGGTCATGCGAAGGTATTCGAGCCCCTTGAGCTCGCCGCACTTGCACTGCCAGTCGCCGATCGAGTATTTGACGAAGTCGAGCGAGCAGGTTTCGCGGAAATCGGCGAACGGGAAGATCCCGGTGAAGACCGCCTGCAGCCCCTGATTGGCGCGCTCCTCGGGCAGCAGGTTCATCTGCAGGAAGCGGTCGTACGAACGCTTCTGCACGTCGATCAGGTTCGGGATCTGGAGGGCCGAATCGATCCGCGAGAAATTGCGGCGCTCAGGCGCGGCGAAGGGGTTCGGGGTGCTCATGGGCCGGCGCTCTCTCTTCTCCCCGGCAGGGGGGCGTGCAACTGCGTACGAGCGGCCGCCCGGGGCGACCGTTCGCTCTTCGCGACGACGCGAAGCGACACCGACCCGGCCACGCCGGTTACGGCGCGTGTCGCCGGGGCGGTGCCCCTCGTGGATCGCGGAGCGCCGCCTTCGGGAGCGGCTCTCCGCTGGTCACTCTCGACTGGCCTCGTGACGAACCTACTTGATCTCGACCTGCGCGCCAGCCTCTTCGAACAGCTTCTTGATCTTCTCGGCCTCGGCCTTGGAAACCGCCTCCTTGACCTTCTGAGGCGCGCCCTCGACGAGATCCTTGGCCTCCTTCAGACCGAGACTCGTGACCTCGCGAACGACCTTGATGACGTTGATCTTCTTGTCGCCGATCGCGGTGAGGACGACGTCGAACTCCGTCTGCTCCTCGGCCGGCGCGGCGGCGGCGCCCGCCGCTCCGGCCACGGCCACCGGCACGGCGGCGGCGGCGGCCGACACCCCGTAATGCTCCTCGAGGGCCTTGACGAGGCCGTTGAGCTCGAGGACCGACATCTCGTCGATCTGCTTGATGAAATCCTGGATCTCGATCGCCATTGCTTCTCTCTCCTTCTCCTGATTCCGAAATCGGGCCGGCGCGCGCGCCTAGCCCTGCTTTTCCTTCTGGATGCGAATCTGGTCGAGCACCGCGACGAACTGCTGCGGCACCGCCGCGAGGACGCGCACGAAGCGGGTCACCGGCGCCTGCAGCAGGAAAAGCAGCTTGCCGATCAGCTCGGTGCGTCCCGGCAGGCTCGCGATGTCGCGGACCGCGGAGCCGTCGAGCGCCCGCCCCTCGAGCAGGGCCCCCTTGAACTGGATCGCCGGCGCGCCCTTCGCGAACTCGGTGAGCACCTTGGCCAGCGCCACCGGGTCACCGCTCGTGAAGGCCACCGCCGTCGGCCCCTGGAACTGCTCCCGGAGCTGGCCGAGCGGCTTCTCGCCGATCACCCGCAGGGCGAGCGTGTTCTTCACCACGATGTAACGGCCGCCGAGCGCGCGCACCCGCGCCCGCAGCTCGGTGATCTGCGGCACCGAGATCCCCTCGAAACCGAGGACGAAAGCGTGCTGCGTCAGGGCGAGGCCGCTCTCGTAGTCGGCGAGCAGCGCATCCTTCTGTTGGCGAGAAAGTGCCATCGAACCCTCCTCAGGCCTCGGCGGCGACCAGCGCCGTCTCGTCGACCTTCACTCCGGGCCCCATCGTCGAGGAGATGCTCACGGAGCGGATGTACTTGCCCTTGGCCGCCGGCGGCCGCGACCGGATGACCGCCGAGATCAGCGCCTGCGCGTTGGCCAGGAGCTTCTCGGTGCCGAAGGAGCGGCGCCCGAACGGCGCGTGCACGATCCCGGTCTTGTCGACCCGGAACTCCACCTTGCCGGCCTTGATCTCCTGCACCGCCCTCGCCACCTCGGGGGTGACCGTGCCCGTCTTCGGGTTCGGCATCAGCCCGCGGGGACCGAGGATCTTGCCCAGGCGGCCGACGACCCGCATCATGTCGGGCGCCGCCACCACGGCCTCGAAGTCGAGCCAGCCGCCCTCGATCTTCTTGGCCAGCTCCTCGCCGCCCACGTACTCGGCGCCCGCCTCCTCCGCCTCCCGGATCATCTCGCCGGAGGCGAAGACGAGAACCCGCATCGCCTTGCCGGTTCCGTGCGGCAGGACGACCGTGCCGCGCACCATCTGATCCGCGTGCTTCGGATCGACGCCGAGCCGCAGGGCGATCTCGACCGTCTCGTCGAACTTGGCGAAGGCCGTCTCCTCGACGAGCCGAATCGCGTCCACCAGCGGGTAGGGCCGCTGCTCGACCTTCTCCGCTGCGCGCTTGTAGTTCTTGCCCAGATTGCTCACCGCTGCGCCTCCTGGCGATACCTCAGCTCTCGACCTCGATGCCCATCGACCGCGCCGTGCCCTCGACGATCCGGATCGCCGCCTCGATGTCGCCCGCCGTCAGGTCGGGCAACTTGGTGCGCGCGATCTCCTCGGCCTGCGCCCGGGACACCTTCCCCACCTTGTTCCGGTTCGGCTGGCCGGAACCCTTCTCCAGGCCAGCGGCGCGCCGGAGCAGGACGGCGGCCGGCGGGGTCTTGGTGATGAAGGTGTAGCTGCGATCCGAATACACCGTCACCACGACCGGAATGATCAGGCCATCCTGCGCCTGGGTACGGGCGTTGAAGGCCTTGCAGAAATCCATGATGTTGACACCGGCCTGACCGAGCGCCGGCCCCACCGGCGGCGCCGGCGTGGCCTTCCCCGCAGGGATCTGGAGCTTGATCTGACCTACGACTTTCTTCGCCATGATCGCCTCGCTTGCTCGCGGCTACGTCTTCTGAACCTGCAGGAAATCGAGCTCGACCGGGGTCTGCCGTCCGAAGATGGTCACCATCACCTTGAGCGTGTTGCGATCGAGGTTGATCTCTTCGACGACCCCGGAGAAGTTGCTGAACGGGCCGTCGATGATCTTGACCAGCTCGCCCCGCTCGAAGATGTACTTCGGCTTGGGCTTCTCCTTGGCGAGCACGACCTGGTTGAGGATCTGATCGACCTCTTCCTGGGAGAGCGGCGTCGGCTTCTTGCCCGTTCCCACGAAACCCGTCACCTTGGGGGTGTTGCGCACCACGTGCCAGGCCGCGTCGGACATCTCCATCTCGACGAGGATGTAGCCAGGGAAGAACTTGCGCTGGGTCTCGCGCTTCTTGCCGCCGCGCAGCTCGACCACGGTCTCCATCGGAATCCGGACCTCGCCGAAGGCGTCCCCCATCCCGAGGGCGTCGGCGCGCTGGAGCAGCGTCTCCTTCACCCGCTCCTCGAAACCGGAGTAGGTGTGAACGATGTACCAGCGGCGCTCACCCCGGGGAGCGGCGGGAGCCTCCGAGCTCATGAGCCGAGGGTCCTGAAGAGGTGGACGATGACCAGATCGGCGAGCCAGAGGTAGACGGCGAAGATGACGCTGGTCACCAGCACCACCCAGGTGGTCCCGATCACCTCCTCGCGGGAGGGATAGGAAACCTTGCGCATCTCCGCCTTGACCTCGGTGAAGAACCCACCGATGCCGCGGAAGAACTGTCTCACCTTCGCGAACGCGTTCATAGGACGATTTCCGAAAGAGCGTGGCAGGCCAGGAGGGATTCGAACCCCCAACCCTCGGTTTTGGAGACCGATGCTCTACCAGTTCGAGCTACTGGCCTGTGCTCCGACAGCTGCGTTGCCTTCAATGCCTACGCCACGATCTCGGTGACGGTGCCGGCGCCGACGGTGCGGCCGCCCTCGCGAATCGCGAAGCGCACGCCCTTCTCCATCGCGATCGGCGCGATCAGCTCGATGGCCAGGTTCACGTTGTCGCCCGGCATCACCATCTCCGCGCCCTCGGGAAGCGTCGCCACCCCCGTCACGTCCGTCGTCCGGAAGTAGAACTGCGGACGGTACCCGTTGAAGAACGGCGTGTGACGACCGCCCTCCTCCTTGCTCAGCACGTACACCTCGCCCTTGAACTTCGTGTGCGGCGTGATCGTCCCCGGCTTCGCCAGCACCTGACCACGCTCCACGTCGTCGCGCTTCGTGCCCCGCAGCAGCACCCCGATGTTGTCCCCGGCCTGCCCCTGATCGAGCAGCTTCCGGAACATCTCCACCCCCGTCACCACCGTCTTCTGCGTCGGACGAATCCCGACGATCTCCACGTCCTCGCCGACCTTCACCACCCCCCGCTCCACCCGGCCCGTCACCACCGTACCCCGACCCGAAATCGAGAAGATGTCCTCGATCGGCATCAGGAACGGCTTGTCCGTGATCCGCTCCGGAAGCGGAATGTGCGTGTCCAGCGCCTCGAACAGGCGAATGATCGCCTCGTCCGCCAGCTCCCCCTTCTCCCCGGCCATCGCCTTCACCGCCGCACCCCGGATCACCGGCAGGTCGTCGCCCGGGAAGTCGTACGCCTTCAGCAGCTCGCGAACCTCCAGCTCCACCAGGTCCAGAAGCTCCGGATCGTCCACCAGATCGCACTTGTTCAGGAACACCACGATGTACGGAACGTCCACCTGCCGCGCCAGGATCACGTGCTCCCGCGTCTGCGGCATCGGTCCGTCCGCCGCCGACACCACCAGGATCGCGCCGTCCATCTGCGCCGCTCCCGTGATCATGTTCTTCACGTAGTCCGCATGACCCGGACAGTCCACGTGCGCGTAGTGGCGGTTCGCCGTCGAGTACTCCACGTGCGACGTCGCGATCGTCAGGATCTTCGTCGGGTCACGACGACCCTGCGACTCCGACGCCTTCGCCACCTCGTCGTACGACACGAACTTCGCCCAACCACGGTCCGCCGCCACCTTCGTCATCGCCGCCGTCAGCGTCGTCTTCCCGTGGTCCACGTGACCAATCGTCCCCACGTTCACGTGCGGCTTCGAACGATCGAACTTTTCCTTCCCCATGATCTCCGCGGTGCCTCCTCGCGATTCGTGGCCGCGCTTCCGAGCGCCCCGGCCATGCCGGCCTCGTTGGTCAGACTCGTGGAGCCCACGATCGGATTCGAACCGATGACCCCCTCCTTACCAAGGAGGTGCTCTACCCCTGAGCCACGTGGGCGGGACGACCGCGACCCCTCCAGGGTCGCGCCAAACCTTTCAATAGTATGCGTCTGTAGCCTGGCTGTAAAGCCCCCGAACCCTTCCGGCCCCGGCCGGGCTCCGACGCGCGGCATGGAGCGGGAGACGGGATTCGAACCCGCGACCAACAGCTTGGAAGGCTGTGACTCTACCCCTGAGTTACTCCCGCGAACCGCAGTACTGGTGGAGGCGGATGGATTCGAACCACCGTAGGGCTTTGCCCGGCAGATTTACAGTCTGCTGCCATTGACCGCTCGGCCACGCCTCCGGTACTTCCCCTTCCTGGAGCCGGCACTCGGAATCGAACCGAGGACCTACTGTTTACAAGACAGTTGCTCTGCCCCTGAGCTATGCCGGCCGCCCGCTGCTGCGGCCTCTCCAGCCGCACCCCTCTCCTCGTCGAGGAGCGAGGGGCCCATGAGTCTACCCTCAGTCCGGACCCGGCGCAAGGGGGTGATCCCCCCGGCTTGCGGTTCCGGCTCGCGGCGCCGATCCCCGCGCCGTCCGCTGGCGCACCGCCTCGTAGAGGACCGCGGCCGCCGCGGTGGCGACGTTGAGCGAGCCCACCCGTCCCCGCATCGGCAGGCCGAGCAGCCCGTCGCAGCTGCGGCGGGTGAGCTGGCGCAGACCGTCGGCCTCCCCGCCGAGGCAGATCAGGAGCGGCCCGCCGAGGTCCGTCTCCCACGGCAGCTGCCCCCCGACCGCGAGGCCGTAGACCCAGAACCCCGCCGCCTTGGCGTCGGCGATCGCCCGGGCGGAGTTGGTCACCCGCTCGATCGAAAGCCACTCGGAAGCTCCGGCCGCCGCCTTGACCGCCACCGCCGACAAGGGGGCGCTGCCGCGATCCCGGATCCAGACCTTCCCCACCCCGGCCCCCTCGCAGACGCGCAGGAGGGCTCCGAGGTTCCGGGGATCCTGGACGTCCTCCACGAGCACCTGCAGGCCGGGATCGCTGCCGGCGGCGGCACCGGCAATGGCGTCGCCGCGCAGATTGGCGGCGAAGCCGTTGTCCACGCCTCCCGCGGCGAGCTCCCGCAGCACCGCCGCCGCGACCCGGCGCACCGGCACGCCGTGCCGCGCGCAGAGGCTCTCGATCTCGCCGGCCCGGTGGCCGCCGCGCCCCGCGGCGAGGAGCACCTCGGCCACTTCGTGCGGCCGGTGCCGGAGCGCCTCGCGCACCGGATGGAAGCCGAAGAGCCGCCGGCTCACGGCGCCACCGCCGTGAGCAGCACCACCGCCAGCGCCGCGATCCCCTCGCCCCGGCCGATCGTCCCGAGCCGCTCGTGGGTCGTCGCCTTCAGGCCGACCGCGGCCGGCTCGATCCCCAGGATCGCTCCGATCCGCTCACGGATCGCCGCCCGGTACGGCGCGAGCCGCGGGGCCTCGGCGAGGAGCGTGAGGTCGCAGTTGACCGTGCGCCAGCCGGCCTGCCGGGCGAGCGCTACGACCCGCCCGAGCAGGTCGGCGCCGGCGATCCCTCGCCAGCGCTCCTCGCCGGGAGGGAAGTGCTGCCCGATGTCCCCGAGCCCCGCCGCCCCCAGGATGGCGTCGGCGAGGGCGTGCAGGAGGACGTCCGCGTCGCTGTGGCCCTCGAGGCCGAGCGGGTGCTCGATCCGTTCGCCGCCGAGGAAGAGAGGCCGCCCGGCGACCAGCCGGTGGACGTCGTAACCGCAGCCCACGCGCAGGGCCGGTCCGGCACCCGGCGCGCTCATGCCGCCTCCTCCGCCAGCAGGCGCGCGACCTCGGGCAGATCCCGGGGCAGGGTGAGCTTGGGGTTCGGTCGCGTCGCCTCGACCGCGGCGATCTCGACCCCGCCCAGCCGCTCGACGAGCGCCGCCTCGTCGGTCCCTTCCCACCCTTCGGCGGCGGCCCGGGCGAAGGCGGCGGCCAGCAGCTCGTGGCGGAAGACCTGCGGGGTCTCGGCCCGGAAGAGCGTCGTGCGGTCCAGGGTGCCCACGATGCGGCCCGCTTCGAGCCGTTTCACGGTATCGGTCAGGCGCCGGCCGAGGACCGCCGCCCCGGTCCGCTCGGCGGCGGCAAGCACGGCGAGCAGGTCGGCGCGCGCGGTCGCGGGGCGGGCGCCGTCGTGCACCGCCACGAGCCCGGCGGGCTCGCGGTCCGCCGCCGCGGCCAGACAGGCGGCCACCGAAGCCTGCCGGGTCGCCCCTCCCGCCACCTGCCGGATCCGGGTCGCGTCGAGGCCCCAGACGGCGGGCGGAAGCCCGCGATCCGGCGGCAGCGCCACGATCACTCTCTCGGGAGCGAGCGAGAGGAGCCGCGCGAGCGTCCAGTAGAGGACCGGACGCCCCGCGATCTCGAGGAACTGCTTGGGCGTGGTACCGCCGAAACGTTCGCCGGCACCACCCGCCGGCACGAGCACGAGCAGGGGTCGCATCGCCCCTCCGCCCTCCGGGCCGCCGGCCTCAGACGGCGAGGATGTCCTTCTCCTTGTGCTCGAGGACCTGCTGGATCTCGGCGATGAAACGGTCGTGGATCTTCTGGATCTCGTCGTGGCCGCGCCGCTCGTCGTCCTGACCGATCTCGTGCTCGCGCTCCATCTTCTTGAGCCGCTCGTTGCCGTCGCGCCGGGCCTGACGCACCGCGTTGCGGGCGTTTTCGGCGAGGTCGTGGGCCTTGCGCACGAGCTCCTTGCGCCGCTCCTCGGTCAGCGAGGGCACCGGGATGCGCAGCACCTTGCCGTCGCTCGTCGGGTTGAGGCCGAGGTCGGCCTTGCGGATCGCCCGGTCGATCGCCGCGATCTGACTGGTGTCCCAGGGCTGGGCCATCAGCATCGTGGCATCCACCACCGAGAGCGTGGCCACCTGCCGGAGCGGGGTCGGGGTTCCGAAGTAGTCGACCATCACCGGGTCGAGCAGCTGCAACGAGGCGCGACCGGTGCGCAGATGCCGGAGCTCGGCGTGGAGATGCTCCAGGACCTGCTTCATCTGCAGCTCGACAGCGTCGTTGATCTCCTTCATCGCCATCCTCCCATGGCGCGCCGTACGACTGCCGGCGCTCTAGGCGTCGGTCCGCGGCGTCCGCACGAGCGATCCTACCGGTTCACCCCGGACCACGCGCTCGATGTTACCCGGAACCGTCATGTCGAAGACGCCGATCGGGAGCCCGTTCTCCCGGCAGAGGCTGATCGCCGCGGCATCCATCACCTGGAGGTTCCGCTCCAGCACCTCCTGGTAGCTCACCTCGCGCAGGAGGGTGGCGGCGGGGTCGTGCCGGGGATCGGCGGTGTAGACGCCGGCCACGCGCGTCCCCTTGAGGAGGATGTCGGCGTGGATCTCGTTGGCGCGCAGCGCCGCGGCGCTGTCGGTGGTGAAGAACGGGCTGCCCGTGCCGCCGGCGAAGACGACCACCCGGCCCTTCTCGAGATGGCGGATCGCCCGGCGGCGGATGAAGGTCTCGGCCACGGCGCGGATCTCGATCGCGGTCTGCACCCGGGTCGGGACCGACCGCTTCTCGAGCGCGTCCTGGAGCGCGAGAGCGTTGATCACCGTGGCGAGCATCCCCATCTGGTCGCCGGTCACCCGGTCGAGGCCCCGATGGCTGGCGGCGAGGCCGCGGATGATGTTCCCGCCGCCGACCACCACCGCCACCTGGACCCCGAGCCGGTGCACCGCCGCGATCTCGTCGGCGACCTTCGCCACCACGGCCTCGTCGAGGCCGAACGGGAGGTCGCCCATGAGCGCCTCCCCGGAGATCTTGAGCAGGATGCGACGATAGGCGCAGGGAGCCGGCACGGCCCGCCTCAGTGGCCGGCCGCCGCCTGTGCGACTTCCTGGGCGAAATCCTGGGACCGCTTCTCCAGCCCCTCGCCGAGCTTGAAGCGCACGAAACGACGGACCCGGATGTTCTCGCCGATCTTGGCGACCTTCTCGGCCAGCAGCTGTCCGACGGTGAGGTCGGGGTTCTTCACGAACGCCTGCTCGACGAGCACCGTCTCGGCGAAGAACTTCTCGAGCTTCCCCTCGATCATCTTCTCGATCACCGCCGGCGGCTTGCCGGAGGCCTCCGCCTGCTCGCGATAGATCGCGCGCTCGCGCTCGAGCTCCGCGGCCGGCACCTCCTCGCGGCTCGCGTACCGCGGATCGGCGGCCGCGATGTGCATGGCGATGTCGTGGATCAGCTCCTGGAACTCCGCGGTGCGGGCCACGAAATCGGTCTCGCAGTTGACCTCGACGAGGACGCCGAGCTTGCCGCCGCCGTGGATGTAGGAGCCCACCGCCCCTTCGGAGGCGATGCGCCCCGCCTTCTTGGCGGCGGAGGCGAGACCCTTCTTGCGCAGCAGATCGACGGCCTTCTCCGCGTCGCCCCCGGTCTCGGTGAGCGCGCTCTTGCAGTCCATCATCGGGGCCCCGGTACGCTCCCGCAGCTCCTTGACCATCTGGGCAGTGACTTGCATCGGTGTCTCCTGGTTCGCCATCGAGGCAGAGCGCCGCGTACGGAGCCCGCCCGGGACGGAGAGGGATGGCGCGGGGCCGGCAGTCGCCGGCCCCGGCCGGAATCGGTTCAGTTCGCGGGGGCAACCGCCGCGGCGTCGTCCGCCGCGCTCGGAGGCGGCGCCACTTCGTCCTTGGCGGCGATCATCGCTTCCCGCTCGAGCCCCGCCTGACCCTGGAGATAGGCATCGGCGATCCGCGAGGTGAAGAGCCGGATGGTGCGGATCGCGTCGTCGTTGCCCGGGATCACGTAGTCGACGAGCTCGGGGTCGCAGTTCGTGTCCACGATGGCGATCACCGGGATGCCGAGCTTGTTCGCCTCGGCGACCGCGATCGCCTCCTTCTTCGGATCGACGACGAACAGCGCGTCCGGGAGCTGCTCGAGCTCGCGGATGCCCTCGAGGTTGCGCTGCAGGCGCTGCCGCTCGCGATCGAGGCGGAGTCGCTCCTTCTTCGTCGTCGCCCCGTGCTCGTCGGCGAGCCGGGCCTCGATCTCCTTGAGCCGCTGGATCGAGATGCGCAGGGTGACGAAATTGGTCAGCGTCCCGCCGAGCCACCGGTGGGTGACGAAGTACTGGTGGCAGCGCCGAGCCTCCTCGGCCACCACTTCCTGCGCCTGGCGCTTCGTGCCGACGAAGAGGATCCGGCGCCCCTCCTGGCCGAGCTGCCGGGCGAACTCCGCCGCCTCCCGGAAGAGCCGCACCGTCTTGGCGAGGTCGATGATGTAGATCCCGTTGCGCTTGCCGAAGATGTACGGCTTCATCTTCGGGTTCCAGCGCCGCGTCTGGTGCCCGAAATGCCCTCCGGCCTCGAGCAGCTCCTTCATGCCGATGTCGACCACGAGCTCTCTCCTCAACGCTTGCTGAACTGGAAGCGGGCGCGCGCGCCCGGCTGGCCGTACTTCTTGCGCTCCTTCTGCCGCGGGTCGCGGGTGAGGAAGCCGGCCGACTTGAGGCGCTCGCGCAGCTCGGGGTTGACGACCAGCAGCGCGCGGCTGATGCCGTGCCGGATCGCTCCGGCCTGGCCCGTCATGCCGCCGCCGTCGACGTTGGCGGTGATGTCGAACGTCTCCGCCAGGTCGGTGGCGACGAGCGGCTGGCGAACCACCATGCGCAGCATCTCGTTCGGGAAGTAATTCTCGATCGGGCGCCCGTTGACCACCATGGCCCCGGAGCCCGGCCGCAGGAACACCCTCGCCGTCGCGGTCTTGCGGCGGCCCGTACCGTAGAACATCTCCTCGCTCAACCTGTTCTCCTTGCTCAAGAGGCCGCGCCCGGCACGAACGGTTCGGGCTTCTGGGCCTGGTGCGGGTGCTCCGCACCGGCGTATACCTTCAGCTTGCGCCGCAGCTTCCGCCCGAGGCGGCTCTTCGGAAGCATCCCATGGACCGCGTTCTCGACGAGCCGGACCGGATGCTCCCGGCGCAGGTCGCCGGCGACGACGGCCCGCAAGCCTCCGGGCTGACCGCTGTGGCGGTAATAGGTCTTCTGCCCCTCCTTCTGGCCCGTGAGCACGGACTTCTCGGCGTTGACCACGATGACGAAATCGCCGCAGTCGACATGGGGCGCGTAGATCGGTTTGTGCTTGCCGGTGATCAGCCGCGCCACTGCCGTCGACAGCCGACCCACCGGGATACCCGCGGCATCGACCACGAACCAACGGCGCTCGATCTCCTCGGGCCGGGGACTGGGGGTTCTCTTCATGCGCATCTCCGGGAGGGCACGGACGCGAACGAGCCGCACAAGGCGGACGCGCGCCGCCCCTGGGCGTCGCAAAGGACTTCAGATGGTATGGAGCGCGGCGGTCGCTGTCAAGCCCACCGGCGGCACTCTCGCCGGGGATGTAGAGTCGCCGCCATGGTCGCGGATCCCGGGCTCCCTCTCGACCGGCAGGCGGCGGAGATCCGGCGGATGTTCGCCGGGGTCGCCGGGCGCTACGACCTCCTCAACCGGCTCCTCTCCGCCTCCCTCGACCAGCGCTGGCGCCGCCGCGCCGCCGCCGCGCTGGCGCTGCCGGCCGGCTCCCGGGTGCTCGACCTCTGCTGCGGTACCGGTGATCAGGCGCTGGCGCTGCGGGCCCGCGGCGCGGTGGTCACGGCGGCGGATTTCTGCCTCCCGATGCTCGCGCTTGCGAGGCGCAAGCTCGCGCGCGAGCGCCCGCCCCGGCCGCGGCCGTTCGCCGCCGACGCCCTCCATCTCCCCTGGCGGGACGAGGCCTTCGACGGCGCCACGGTCGCCTTCGGCCTGCGCAACGTCGCCGACCTCGACCGCGCCCTCGCCGAGCTCGCCCGGGTGGTGCGGCCCGGCGGCCGGCTCGCGGTCCTGGAGTTCGCTCTCCCCCGCCGCCAGCCGCTGCGCGGCCTCTACCTGTTCTATTTCCGCCGCCTGCTGCCGGCGATCGGCCGCTGGGTCTCCCGTCACGGTTCGGCCTACACCTACCTGCCGGCCTCCGTGACCGACTTCCCGCAGCGCGAGGCCTTCCTCGCGCGGCTCCGCGCCGCGGGTTTCGCGGAGGCCGCGAGCCAGGACCTCACCGGCGGCATCCTCTGCCTCTACCTCGCCACCAGGAGCTCTCCGCCATGACCCGGATCCTCGCCGGCAAGCCGATCGCCGATCAGATTCGCGCCGAAGTCGCCACCCGGGCGGCCGCCTTCGAGAAGCAGCACGGGCGTCCCCCCGGCCTCGCCGCCCTGCTGGTGGGCGACGACCCCGCTTCGCGGGTCTACGTCTCCACGAAGGCGCGGGCCTGCGCCGAGGTGGGGATCGCCGGCCGCACCGTGACGCTCCCCGCCACGGCCACGCAGGCTGAGCTCGAGGCCGCCGTGGACGCCCTCAACCGCGATCCGGAGATCGACGGCTTCCTCGTCCAGCTGCCGCTGCCCGCCCACCTCGACACCCGCCGGGTGCTGGAGCGCATCGCTCCGGAGAAGGACGTGGACGGCTTCCACCCGGTCAACGTCGGGCGCCTCTGGAGCGGCGAGCCGGGCGGTCTCGTCCCCGCCACCCCGGCCGGGGTGATGGAGCTGCTCCGGCGCTCGGAAATCGAGCTCGCGGGCCGCCGGGCGGTGATCGTCGGCCGCAGCAACATCGTCGGCAAGCCGATGGCGGCGCTCCTGCTCGCCGCCCACTGCACCGTCACCCTCTGCCATTCCCGCACCCGCGACCTCGCCGGGGTCTGCCGGGAGGCCGACCTCCTGGTCGCGGCCCTCGGCCGGCCGGGCCTGCTTGGGCGCGAGCACGTGCGGGAGGGGGCGGTGGTGATCGACGTGGGGGTGAACCGGGTCGACGATCCGGCCCTCGTCGAGCGGCTCTTCCCGGGCGACGAAGCCCGCCGGACCCGGCTCGCCGAGAAGGGGTACGTCCTCGCCGGGGATGTCGATCAGGTGGCGATCGAAGGGCACGCCGGGGCGCTCACGCCGGTGCCGGGCGGCGTCGGTCCGCTCACCGTGACGATGCTCCTCGTCAACGTCCTCCAGGCAGCCGAACGGCGCTGATGGCCCGCCTCCGGGTCGGTCTCACCGGCGGGCTCGCGAGCGGCAAGTCGACCGTCGCCCGCCTCCTCGCCGCAAGGCCCGGTTTCCTCGTCGTCGACGCCGACCGGCTCGTTGCCGAGCTCTACGAACCCGGCGGCGAGGGCGCCGCCGCCGTCGCCGCCCTCTGCGGCCCGGCGTACCTCACCCCCGACGGCGGCGTCGACAAGCGGGCCCTGGCGGCGCGCTTCTTCGAAGATGCCACCCTGCGCCGGCGGCTCGAGACGGCGATCCATCCGCTCGTCCTCCGGCGCTTCCTCGCGCTCGCCGCCGCCCATGACGGGATCGCCGTCCTAGAGGCGACCCGCCTCGTCGAGGCCGGCTACCGCGACCGGCTCGACCTGGTGGTCACCGTCGAGGCACCCGAACCGCTCCGCCTGGCCCGCGCCGTGGCCCGCGGCCTCGGCGAAGCCGACGCCCGCGCCCGCCTCGCCGCGCAGGGTGACGGCGCGGGCCGTCGCGCCGCGAGCGACCTCGTCCTCGAGAACGACGCCGACCTCGCCCATCTCGAAGCGCTCGTGGACACGCTCGCCGGCGAGCTCCTCGCCCGCGCCGGCCGGTCCGTCTGAGCCCGTCCCGATTCAGCTCTCGCCGAAGCCGGCGAGGAGGGCTCGCCAGGCGCGGCCACGGTGGCCGCAGGCGTCCTTCTCGGCGTCGGTGAGCTCGCCGTAGGTGCGCGCTTCGCCGTCGGGCTGGAAGACCGGATCCCAGCCGAAGCCGCGGGGCCCGCGGCCGGGGAGAACGAGATGCCCGCGCGTGGAGCCGGTGCCGAGCAGCTCGCGCTCGCCGTCGCGCCAGAGCAGGGCGCAGCGCGCCTCCACCCCGGGGTCGCCGAGCGCGAGCGCGGTGCGGGCGATCCCCTCGGCGCCGACGGCGGCGAGCATCCACTTGACGAGCGGACCGGGGAAGCCCGCGAGCGCGTCGAGGTAGAGCCCGGTCTCCTCGACGACGAGCGGCCGGCGGAGCTCGCGCCAGGCGAAGTCGGCCTTGGCGCGCAGCACCGCGAGCAGATCGAGCGACTGGATCTCGGGCAGCTCGAGGGAGACCGCCGCGAGCTCGCCGCCCACGATCCGCTGCGCCTCGGCGAGCTTGCCGGGGTTGCCGGTGACGAGCAGCAGCGGCGGGACGCCGCTCACGATGCCGCCGCTCCGCGCGCGACGCGGTAGGCGGTGATCCGCTGCTGGAGCCCCTTCAGCTGCAGCTCGCCGAGCGGCGCCACCGGGATCCGGCCGCCGAGCAGCTCCGCGGTGGCGCTGCCGATGGCGATCTCTCCCGGCTCGGCCACCGACTGCTCGAGCCGGGCCGCGACGTTCACGGTGTTGCCGAGCACCGTGTAGTCGACCCGCTGGAGGCTGCCGACGTCACCGACCACGACGGGGCCGGAGTTGACCGCGATCCGCGCCTGGAGGGGGGGCAGCCCGCGCTCCCGGCGCTCGGCGTTCCACCGCTCCATCCCCTCCTGGATCGCGAGCGCGGCGCGCACCGCCCGCTCCGCATGATCGGGCTGCGCCATCGGCGCTCCGAAGAACGCCATCACGCAGTCGCCGATGAACTTGTCGAGGGTGCCGCCGGCGGCGAAGATCGCCGCCGTGGCGTGGGTGAAGTACCCCTCGAGCAGCTCGGCGACCTCGGCCGGCGGCAGCCGCTCGGAGAGCGCGGTGAAGCCCGCCAGATCGGCGAAGAGGACGCTCACCTCCGCGACCCGCATCCGTCCCATCGCCCCGTTCCCGGCGGAGAGGTCCTGGTTGAGGATCTCCTCGATCACCGCCGGCGAGTGGTACCGCTCGAGGCGGCTCCGCACCTGCCGCTCGTACTCCGCCTGCATCGCGTAGCGCAGGCGCTCCACCGCCACCGCCGCGTAGTTCGCGAGCGCCGTCAGCAGGTCGAGATCCTGCTCGGTGAAGGTGCCGGCGTGGAACGGGGTGTCGAGCTGCAGCACCCCGATGATCCGTTCCCCCGACCAGAGCGGAGCGCACATGGCGGCCCGGATCTGGTGGATGCGGATCGACTCGCCGCCCGTCAGACGCTGGTCGGCGAGCGCGTCGTAGGTGAGCAGCGCCACCCGCTCGCGCATCACCTCCTCGACCATCGTGCGCGAGACCGGCGGGTTCTCGGGCCGCAGCTCGATCCGGTCCTTCACCCGCGCGATCTCGCAGATCGCCTCGGCCTCGTCGTGCGGCCGCAGGAGGACGAAGCCGCGGTCGACCGGCAGCGCCTCGAAGGCGATCTCGAGCACCCGGCGCATCACCTCCTCCACCGAAGCCGACTGGATGAGCATCTGCGCGAGGCGCGTCAGGTAGCCGAAGATCTTGCTCGAATAGGCGTGCTCGAGATCGCGCCGCTTCTCCTCCTGCGCCCCGAGGCCGTAGTCGGCGACGAAGTCGGCGAGCCGGCGAACGATGGTGGCGCTCGCCACTCCGGTGCTGCCTCCGGAAAGCGGCACGCTGACGGGGGACTCCTTCCCCGGGACCGGTTCGCCCTCGACGAACAGCTCGAAGACCCCGATCTTGATGCTGTCGCCGGGCGCGAGGACGGCCCGCTTGCGCGTCACCCGGTTGATCTGGACGCCGTTCGTGCTGCCGAGGTCCTCGATCGTCCAGGTTCCGTCCGCGTTGAGACGAATCGTGGCGTGACTCCGGGAGACCGAGAAGTCGCGCAGGACGATCTCGTTGTTGGATCCCCGGCCGATGCGAACCTCGTCGCCGGCGAGGGTCCGGGACTGCTCGGCGCCATCCGCGGTCCAGTGCAGTTTCATGCTGCTGGCTGCCGGCCTCAGGCCGGGAGCGGAACCCCTCCCAGCAGCCAGAGCAGGATCGCCTTCTGCCCGTGCAGGCGGTTCTCCGCCTCGCCGAAGACCCGGCTCTGCGGACCGTCGACGACCTCCGCCACGACCTCCTCCCCGCGATGACAGGGCAGGCAGTGGAGGAAGATCGCCTCCGGGAGGGCGGCGCTCATCATGGCGCGATCCACCTGATAGCCGGCGAACGCGCGCAGCCGCTGCCGCGCCTCCTCTTCCTGTCCCATCGAGACCCAGACGTCGGTGTAGACCACCGAGGCTCCCCGCACCGCCTCCAGGGGATCCTCGGTGAGCTCGATCCGGGTGCCGGCCGCGGCGGCATCGAGGCGCGCCAGGTCGAGATACTTCTGCTTCACCCGGTGGCCGGGAGGCGAGGCGATCGCGATGTCCATCCCCGTCTTCGCCGCTCCGAACATGAGCGAATGCGCCATGTTGTTGCCGTCGCCCACGTAGGCGAGCTTGCGGCCGCTCAGCTCGCCGAACTCCTCCCGGATCGTGAGCAGATCCGCCACGACCTGGCAGGGATGGAGGTCGTCGGTCAGGCCGTTGATGACCGGGACGGTGCCGAACCGGGCGAGGTCGAGGACGTCCTGGTGCGCGAAGGTGCGGGCCATGATCCCGTTCACGTAGCGCGAGAGCACCTGGGCGGTGTCGGAGATCGTCTCGCCGCGTCCGAGCTGGATGTCGCGTTCCGAGAGGAAGAGCGCGTGCCCGCCGAGCTGCAGCATGGCGACCTCGAAGCTCACCCGGGTACGCGTCGACGCCTTCATGAAGATCATCGCCAGCGTCTTGCCGGCGAGCGCCTTGGCGTACCGCTCGGGGTGCGTTTTCACCTCGGAGCCGAGCTGCAGGAGACCGGTGAGCTCGGCGCTGGTCAGATCGTGCAGAGAGAGGAGGTGGCGTGGCATAGGAGAGATCCTCATGGCCGATCCGAGCGGCCGGAAGGCACCCGGATGCCGCCGGGATCGCAGCTCGCCGGGCGCCGTGGAGGGATGATTTTACCAGCGGCGCGGGGCGCGGAACGGGTGAACCCGAGTAAACTCCGGGCAATGGGCCTCACCCCGCAGAACCCCCTGCACGAGCGGTACGCCTCGGCGGAGATGACCGCCCTCTTCTCGGCCGAGCGGCGCTACGCCACCTGGCGCCGGCTCTGGATCGTGCTCGCCGAATGCCAGGCCGAGCTCGGGCTCGCGATCACCCCCGCGCAGCTGGCGGCGCTGCGGGAGGCGGCCCCCCGCCTCGACCTCGCCCGGGTGGCCACGCTCGAGCGGCAGACGCGCCACGACGTGGTCGCCCACCTGCGGCATTTCGCCGAGCAGGCGGGCGAGGCCGGCGGGATCCTCCATCTGGGCGCCACCTCGGCCTTCGTCACCGACAACGCCGACCTGCTGCTCTTCGCCGAAGGGCTCGATCTGCTCGTCCGCCGCCTCGCCGCCGCGGGGCGCGCGCTCGCCGCCTTCGCCCGGCGTCACGCCGGCCTCCCCTGCCTCGCCTACACCCACTTCCAGCCGGCGCAGCTGACGACGGTCGGCAAGCGCGCCACCCTCTGGCTGCACGACCTGCTCACCGACCTCGAAGAGATCCGCCGCCGGCGCCGCGAGCTGCGCTGCCGCGGCGCGAAGGGGACGACCGGCACCCAGGCGAGCTTCCTGACTCTCTTCCGCGGCGACGACGCGAAGGTGCGGGCGCTCGACCGGATGATCGCCGCCCGCCTCGGTTTCGCCGGCAGCTTCCCGGTCACCGGCCAGACCTATCCGCGCAAGCAGGACAGCCAGCTGCTCGCCGCGCTCGCCGGCATCGCCGAGAGCGGCCACAAGTTCGGCACCGACTTGCGCCTCCTGCAGGGCACGGGCGAGCTCTCCGAGCCGTTCGACGACACCCAGGTCGGCTCCTCGGCGATGGCCTACAAGCGCAACCCGGTGCGCAGCGAGCGGCTCTGCGCGCTCGCCCGCCGCCTGCTGACCGACAGCCTCAACGGCCCCCTGAACGCGGCCACCCAGTGGCTCGAGCGCAGCCTCGACGATTCGGCCAACCGCCGGCTCGTCCTGCCCGACGCCTTCCTCGCGGCCGACGCGATCACCGGGCTCGCCGGCCACCTCGCCGCCGGATTGCGCGTGCACGAGGAGACGATCCGGGCGCGGGTCGAGCGGGAACTGCCGTTCATGGCCACGGAGACGCTGCTCATGGAGGCGGTCCTGCGCGGCGGCGACCGGCAGCTGCTCCACGAGCGGCTCCGCCGCCTCAGCCTCGAGGCGCAGGCGGCGGTCGCCGGCGGCGCTCCGAATCCGCTCCTCGACCGGATCGCCGCCGCTCCGGAGTTCGGCCTCGCGCGCGCCGAGATCGCCCGGCTCTGCGCGCCCGCGGCGTTCACCGGCCGCGCGGCGGCGCAGGTCGAGGAGTACCTCGCCGAGATCGCCGAGCCGCTCCTTTCCGGACTCGACCCCGCGCCGGTCGAGGAACCGAGGATCTGACCATGGGGTTGACTTTGCCCCGTTTTTGAACCAAGCTGGTTGGATGTGCACCGCACGCGCCCACTCGGGCGTGCGGATGGGGCTCCTGGCCGCGCTCGCTTCCTGCGCTCTGCTCGCGGCCGCCTGTGCCCCGTCCTCTCCGAAGCTGGCTCCCAAGGGTGGAGTCGAGCGTGGCATCGCCTCCTGGTACGGACCCGGCTTTCACGGCCGGCTGACGGCCTCGGGAGAGGTCTACGACATGCACGCCCTCACCGCGGCCCACCCCTCCCTGCCGTTCGGCTCCATGGTCGAGGTGACGAACCTCGACAACGGCCGCCGCGTCCGGGTCCGGATCAACGACCGCGGACCGTTTCTCAAGAACCGGGTGATCGACCTCTCGTACGCCGCCGCCGAGACGATCGAGATGATCGGGGCGGGAACCGCGCGCGTCCAGCTCGCCCTGCTCGGCACCGCCCCCGTGGAGCCCGTCCGCTACACGGTACAGGTCGGCGCCTTCCAGGACCAGGTTCGCGCCGAAGAGCTCGCCGCGCAGCTCGGCTCGCTCTTCCCCGCCGTCGAGGTCCGCTCCGATGGCGCCTGGCACCGCGTGCAGATCGGCGAGTACACCGTCCGCGAGCTCGCCGACGATCTGCGCCGGCGTCTGCACCGGGAGGGCTTCAGCGCCCTCGTGGTCGCGCTTCGCTGAGCGCGCTCCCCTTTCTTCTCTTCAGCCCCGCGACCGGGGCCGCCGCAGCCGGCGCAGCAGCGCCACCGTATCGAGCCGGTGCGGTTCGGCACCCGCCATCTCGACGATCTGGAGCTCGTCGACTCCGGCGAGGAGCCGCGGGTAACCCGCCCGGCCGCGCACGAGGAGCGCCTGGCAGCCGAGGAAGTGTTCGCGCACGAGATCGCGCAGCACCGGTGGCCCCGCCAGTCGCTTGCCGGCGAGCGTCTGTCCTCCGCTCACCGCCACCACCTTCGCGGCACCGGCGGTGAGCGCCATGGTCACCGGCGCGGGCGGAGCGCTCTCGCTCGCGAGATCGAGCCAGCCGATGCGGATCCCGTGCGCGGCCGCGAGCCGCCAGAGCGTGGCGAACGCCTCCGGTTCGGCATCGACCGAGAAGAGATGCGGCAGCCTCATCGCTTCGCTCCGTAGAGACGGAGGCTGGCCCACTCCTCCCGGTACGCGCGCTCGTCACGCTCCCAGCTCGCGATCCACGCCTCAGGGTCATCACCCGTCTCGATGAGCCGCCGGAGCTCGTCACCGCCGGTGAGCAGATCGATCGCCGGCCGCTCGCTCACGAACTCGTACGGCGCCTGTCGCCAGGAGAAGCTCGCGCCGAGCTCGCGTGCGAGCGCCGCGAGGATCCGCACCCCGGCCGCCACCGGCCGCACCTTCTCGGCCGCCACGATCACGATCTCCACTCCCCCGCAGAGCTCGCCGGCATGCTTCTGGAACTGCGGGCGGAAGAGCGCCGGCACGAAGGCGAGACCCGGGAGGCGGAGCGCCGTGAGCGCCGCCGCGAGGCGGGGCGCGTCGACACCCGGAGCGCCGCAGAGGCGGAACGGGCGGGTGGTGCCACGCCCCTCGGAGAGCCCGGTGGCCTCCAGCAGGCAGAGCCCCGGATAGACGAGCGCGGTGGGATAGTCGGGCATGTTCGGCGACGGCGCGAGCCACGGGCGCCCCCACACTGGCCAGGATGAGCGCTCTTCCCAGCCGGAGACCGGCCAGATCCGCAATGCCCCCTCCCATCCCTCGCGCCGCGCCTCGCGCAGCGCGATCTCACCGCCGGTCAGGCCGTGACGCACCGGCAGATCGAACGCGCCGACATAGGACGCGAACCCGGGGCGCGGGCGGTTGCCCTCCACCACGCCGCCGAGCGGGTTGGGACGGTCGAGCCACCAGACCTCGCATCCCGCCCGCGCCGCGCTCGCCGCGGCCCAGACTCCGGCGGCCACGTAGGTGTAGTAGCGCGTCCCGATGTCCTGCAGGTCGACGACGAGCAGATCGAGCCCCGCGAAACGCTCCGGCGCGGGACGCAGGGACGCCGCGTCGGTGCCGTAGAGCGACGCGGTGGGCAGGCCGGTCCACGGATCGGGCCGGGCACCGACCGCGACCATGTCCTGTTCGACGCCGTGGAGGCCGTGTTCGGGGGCGAGCAGCAGGGCCGGCCGCACCCGGGCGGCGAGCGCGAGATGGGCCGGCGCGAGCGCGCTGGTGAGCGCCGCGGCGTGGGTGAGCAGCGCGTACCGGCGGCCGCGCAGCGCGTCCGCCTCGGCGACGAGGCGATCGAGGCCGCTCGCGATCATGGGTACCGGAGAACGCCGCCGCTGCCCGTCATCGGCCGCGATCGTAGCACCGGGTCACCGCCGTGGCCCGGAGACACGAAGACCCCGCGGCCCGCCAGGGCGCGCGGGGTCCGGTGTGGCGACGCGAGGGGCTACTTCTTCCCCTTGTTGACCGCCTCCTTCAGCTCCTTGCCGACCTTGAAGCGCACGCTCTTGCTCGCCTTGATCGTGATCGTGGCGCCGGTCGCCGGGTTGCGGCCCTTGCGCGCCTTGCGCGCGCTCACCGCGAAGCTGCCGAAGCCCGGCAGCTGCACGCGCTCGCCCTTCTTCAGGTGCGCGGTCATCGCGTCGAGGACCGCCTCGAACGCCTCGCCCGCCTGCTTCTTCGTGAGGCCCTCGACCTTGTTCGCAACGTACTCCACGATGTCAGCCTTGCCAGCCATTTCTCCTCCTTGGGGGGGGGTGTCGTGTGACGAGACGAAACGTTAAGCGAAGATCAAACCCCTGTCAACACTGGCTCCGCCGGGGGCGGTCAGCCGCGGCGCAGGACCTGGACGGTGAAGCCGTCGTGCCCGCCTCCCGGGGGCAGCCGCCAGACCCCAGCCTCGTTCGCGAACCGGGCATGGACCGGGGGGAGCAGCGGGGCGAGCGGCTCGCGGGCGAACTCCGGCCGAGCGGCCAGGAACGCCTCCACCAGCCGCTCGTTCTCCTCCGGCTCGAGCGAGCAGGTCATCGCCACGAGCCGGCCGCCGGCCGCCACCGCGTCCGCCGCCCCGGCGAGGAGATCGAGCCCGGAGGCGGCGAGGCGGGCGATCTCCGCCTCGCTCAGCCGCCACTTCAGCTCCGGGTTCTTCCGCAGGGTGCCGGTCCCCGAGCAGGGCAGATCGACGACCACCCGGTCGAAACGGGAGCGCCACGGCGCCCTCCTGCCGTCGGCGCAGAGGAGCGGCAGCGGCCGCCGCAGCCGCCGGAGGTTCGCCGCGAGCAGGCCGAGGCGCTCCGGCGACCGGTCGGCGGCGACGACGCGGACCGTGGGTTCGTAGGCGAGCAGCGAAAAGCTCTTGCCGCCCGGCGCCGCGGCGACGTCGAGGATCCGCTCGCCCGGGGCGGGAGGCGGCAGGAGCGCCGCCACCTGGCTCGCCTCGTCCTGCGCGTAGAGCGCTCCTTCCCGGAAGGCGGCGGTCCCCCACGGGAGCCCCTCCCGCACCGTCAGCCCGAACGGCGCGAGCGCGCTCGCCTCGACCTCGAGACCGGCCTCGATGAGCGCCTCGGCCGCGAGCTCCCGGCCGCCCCGGTCGCGAAAGGCGAGGAGGTGGAGCGGCTTCGGGCGGTTGTTCGCGGCGAGCAGCGCGCGCGTCGCCCGCTCGCCGAACCGGGGGAGCCAGCGGCGCACCAGCAGGTCCGGGTGGCTGGTTTCGATCGCGAGCCGCACCACCGGGTCGGCCTCCGCCACCGGCCACGCGGCGAGCACCGGATTGCGCGCGATCCGCCGCAGGACGGCGTTCACGAAGCTCACGCCGCCCCGATGACTCCGGCCGTGCGCCTGCGCCACCGCCTCGCTCACCACCGCGTGCGCCGGCACCCGGGTGAGGAAGAGGAGCTGATAGGCCGCGACGCGCAGGAGGCCGAGCAGCTCGGAGTCGATCGCCGCGAGCTCCCGTTCGCTCGCCTGCACGAGCACGTGATCGAGCCGGCGGAGCCAGCGCAGGGTTCCAAGCACGAGCTCACGCAGCAGGGCGCGGTCGCGTTCGTCGAGGCGGGCGAGCGCGCCGTCGAGGAAGGCGTCGACCGGGGCGAGCGAGGCGAGCGTCCGCTCCACGACCCAGGCCGCCACGGCCCGCACGTCGTTCTGCGCCGAGCGCCGGGGCTGCAGTCGCTTCACGTCGCCCAGCGGGCGCAGCGCCATCCGGCCGCGGCGGCGGCTCACCGGAGGCACGCTCCCGCGCCCAGACGCTCGCCGTTGACCAGCTCCCGCGCCGTGAGCACCCGGCGACCGGGACGCTGGAGCTCGAGCAGGCCGAGCACCGTGCCCTCCCCCGCCGCGACCGCGAGCGCCTCCCCTTCCATGCCGATCACGGTCCCGGGCATCGCGGACGGCGGCGCGAGCGCGGGCAACGGCCGCGCCCGCAGGAGGCGCAACGGCCGGCCGACGAGCTCCGCCTCTACCCCCGGCGCCGGACTGGCGGCGAGGATCCGGCGGGCCAGGAGCGTGGCGGGCTGGCTCCAGTCGAGCCGCTGCCCGCCGCGCGGCAGCTTCGGCGCCCGGGTGACTCCCTCTGCCGGCTGCGGCACCGGCTCGAGCCGGCCCTGCACGAGCCCCCGGAGCGACTCGACGAGCAGCTCCGCACCGAGCGTCGCGAGCCGCGCCGCGAGCTCGCCCGCCGTCTCCGTCTCGCCGATCGGCGTGGCCCGCCGCAGCAGCAGCGGACCGCTGTCGAGGCCCTCTTCCATGAGCATCGTGGTCACCCCGGTCTCCGGGTCCCCCGCGGCGATCGCCGCTTGCACCGGCGCCGCTCCCCGCCACCGGGGCAGGAGGGAGGCGTGGACGTTGACGCAGCCCAGCCGGGGCAGCGAGAGCAGCGCCGGCGGAAAGATCTGCCCGTAGGCGACGACCACCGCGAGATCCGGGGCGAGCTCCTCCAGCGCCGCGAGGAACGACGGCTCCGCGACCCGCTCGGGCTGGGCGACCGCGAGCGACCGTTCCCGTGCCCAGCGGACGACCGGCGGCGAGACGAGCCGCCGGCCGCGCCCCGCCGGCCGGTCGGGCTGGCTCACCACGAGCCGGGGCGGTACACCGGCGGCCACGAGCGCCGCGAGGGTGGGAACGGCGAACTCCGGGGTGCCGAAGAAGAGGAGGCGCAGGTCGCCGATCACCGCGGCATGCTAGCAAGAAGGGCGGAGACCTCGGCGACCGGAGGCCTACGAGAAGAGACCCACGGTCCCCGCCACCGCGAGCAGGGCGCCCGCCACCGCCCGCCAGCCGATCCGCTCCTGCCCGAGCAGCGCGACGAGCGGGAGGATCAGCACCGGCGTCGTGGCCATCAGGCTCGCCGCGACCCCGGCCGGGATCTCCTGGACCGCGAGGAGGGAGAGCGACACCCCGGTCACCGGACCGATCACCGTCCCCACGATGCTGAGCCCGAGGACGCGCCGGTCCCGCAGCGCGGCCACCACGCGTCCCCACTGCCGCGTGACGGTGAAGAGAAGCGCGAAGGCGAGCGCGCCGGCGAGCAGCCGGATCTGCGTCGCGGGCAGGAACGGATACGCCGCGAGCCCCCTCTTCGCGAGCACCAGCCCTCCGGCCTGGCCGATCGCGCCGCCGAGCGCGAGCAGGAGCCCGGTGGCCGGCCGGTCCGCCACCGGCGCCGGGAGAGCCGTTCGCGGCTGGCGGTCGAGCACCGCGAGACCGACGCCGAAGACCACCGCGAGCATCCCCGCGGTCTCCAGCGCCGTGAGGCGTTCGCCACCGAGCAGCCAGGCGCCGAGGGCCGTCCAGACCGGCGCGGTCGACATCACGACGGTGGCGCGCCGCGGGCCCACGAGGACGTACGCCCGGAAGAGACAGAGATCCCCGAAGGCGAAGCCGACGAGCCCCGAAACGCCCAGCCAGAGCCACTCGTGACTCCCGGCGTCGAGCGGCAGGGGCTGGCCGCGCGTCGCCCAGCAGAGCAGGGTGAGCAGCGGCAGGGCGAACCAGAGCCGCAACAGATTGACCGGCAGCGATCCGGCCCGCCGTCCGGCGGCACCGAAGGCGAGCGGGCTCACCGCCCAGCAGGTCGCGGCGCCGAGCGCCGCCAGTTCGCCGACCCTCTGCATGGTGATCCGGTTTCAGCCGTCGCGGCGGGCGCGGTCGAGCTCTTCGAAGTAGTCGGGCTTGACGAGCACGTCGCGCGACTTCGATCCCTGCTGCGGCCCGAGCAGCCCCTCCCGCTCCATCATGTCGATGAGCCGGCCGGCGCGGGAGAAGCCGATCCGCATCCGCCGCTGCAGGAAGCTCGCCGAGGCCTGCCGCTCGGTGACCACGAGCCGGGCGGCCTCCTCGTAGAGCACATCGTCGAGGTCGGCGCCCTCGCCGCTCCCGCTCCCCTCGGGCGGTCCTTCGAGCACCGCCGGGTCGAGCTCCGGCGGCCCCTGCTTCTTGAGCCAGCGGACGAGCGCGGCGCTCTCCTGCTCGCTCAGGTACGGCCCGTGGAGACGGATGGTGCGCGAGGTTCCCGGCGGCATGAAGAGCATGTCCCCCTTGCCGAGGAGCTTCTCGGCGCCGACCTGGTCGAGGATCGTGCGCGAGTCGTGCCGCGAGGCGGTGGCGAAGGCGATCCGGCAGGGGAAGTTCGCCTTGATCGTGCCGGTGAGGATGTCGACCGAGGGGCGCTGGGTGGCGACGATGAGGTGGATCCCCACCGCCCGGGCCATCTGCGCGAGCCGCGCGATCGCCGTCTCGACCTCCGCCGAGGCGACCATCATCAGGTCGGCGAGCTCGTCGATGACGACGACGTAGTACGGCAGCGGCCGGAGCTGGCCGTCGGCGGCCGCCTCCCCTTCGCTGAGCGCCAGCCGGTCGCGCACCTCCGGGTCGCGGATCGCGCGGTTGTAGAAATCGATCGAGCGCACGTGCACCTCGGCGAGCAGCCGGTAGCGGCGCTCCATCTCCGCCACCGCCCAGCGGAGGGCGTTGGCCGCCTTCTTCGGCTCGACGACCACCTCCGTCTTCAGGTGCGGGATGTCGGCGTAGGCGCCGAGCTCGATCCGCTTCGGATCGATGAAGATGAACTGCACCTGCTCGCGGGTGGCGCGGTAGAGCAGCGAGGTGATCAGGCACTGCAGGCCGACGCTCTTGCCCGAGCCGGTGGCGCCGGCCACGAGCAGGTGGGGCATCGTCGCGAGGTCGGCGAAGTACGGCTCCCCCTGGATCGTGCGCCCGATCGCCATGGTGAGCGTCGCCGGCGACTTGCGGAACCCCTCGTGGCCGAGCATCGAGCCGAGGCGGATCATCTGACGCTGCCGGTTCGGCACCTCGACGCCGAGGGTGGAGCGGCCGGGGATCCGCTCGATGCGCACCGCTTCGGCCTTGAGCGCGAGCGCGAGGTCGTCCTGGAGGCCGACGATCTGGCTCACCTTGACCCCCGGCGCCGGCTGGAGCTCGAAGACGGTGATCACCGGCCCCGGGGAGATCCCCTCGATCGTCCCCTCGACGCCGAACTCCGCGCAGCGGCTGCGGATCGACTCCCCGAGCCGCACCAGCTCGTCTTCGTCGATCCGGGCCCGGTCCTCGTCCATCTGGAGGAGGTTGAGCGGCGGCAGAGAGGGCGCCGCAGCCGCCGCGGGAAACGGCAGATCGCGCTGGGGAGCCGGTGGCGCCGGCGGCGCCGACGGTGGCCGTTCCGCCGCCGGGGCGACGCGGCGCACGGCGAACTCCGGCTCGCCGGCCCGCGCCGTCACCCGCACCGGCGCGGGCGGCGGGGGCGTGAGCGGCAGATCGGGGTCGGGTCCGGAGCGTCGCGCCTCGGCCTCTTCCGGCGCCGCGGCGGCCGCGGCGCGCGACCGCTCCTCGGCGGCGCGCTGGAGATGCTTGACGATGACGCGCCGCCGCGCCTGCTCCTTCGCCCGCCGCTCACGCCGGCGCGCCCGCGCCAGCGCGAGGCGCTCCCAGCCGCGCCGCAGGCGGTCGCGCCAGGCGGCCACCACCTCGCCGAGGCTGGTCTGCACGAGGAGCACCAGGCCGACGAGGGCGGCGGTGCCGAGGACGGCGAGCGCGCCGGAGAGGTTCATCCGGGCGACGAGCCAGTCGCCGAGCAGCAGGCCGAAGGCGCCGCCGCTCTCGAGCGCGCCGCCGCGCCAGGCGACACGCGGCTGCAGGAGATGCGCGAGCGCGGGCAGCGCGGCGAAGAGGAGCAGCGCTCCGGTCCCGCGGCCGACGACCCGCACCAGCGGCCGCTTCATCAGCCGGCGGCCGCCCTGGACCAGGAGGAGGAGCGGCAGCAGGAGGACCGTCAGCCCGAGGAACCCGAACCCCGCGGCCGAGACCTGGGCGCCGACCGACCCGATGACGTTGTGCACGGCGTTCCCACCGGGAGCGCGGCGCAGGAAGCTCGGATCGGCGGGATCGTGACTGATCAGGCTGGCGGCGAGCAGGCCGGCGAGCACGATCAGGACGATGCCGACGATCTCGCGACTCTTGGCGGCGGAAAGCTCGATCCGCTTCCGCTCCGGCTTCGCCTCTTCCCGTGTTTTCACCGATTCCCTTCGCCGGCGCTCGGCCCGGCGGCTCGCGGAGCGCCATCGTCCGCTCGGCGGCGCCGCCGCTCTCGCCTCGCTGCACCGCATCTGATCCTAGCACCCGTCACGATCGCCTCCCGGCACGGACGGCGCCGCGAACGTTTCACAACGCGCCCGGTGGAGCGCGAGGAAGCCGTCGAGAGCGACCTCTTCGGCCCGGGCCGACGCCGAGATCCCCGCCGCCGCGAGCAGCCGCTCTGCCGTGGCGCTTCCGAAGCGGGCGCCGAGGGAGTTGCGCAGCGTCTTGCGGCGATGGGTGAACGCGGCGTGGACGAGCCGTTCGAACCCCGGCATCTCCGCCTCGGGCAGGGGCGCCGGGTGCGGCGTGAGGCCGATGAAGGCGCTCTCGACCTTCGGCGGCGGCCGGAAGGCGCCCGGGCCGAGCCGTCCGAGCAGCCGCGCCTCCGCCCGGGCCGCCGTCAGCACCGAGAGCGCGCCGTACTCCTTCGCGCCGGGGCGGGCCACGAACCGCTCGGCGACCTCGAGCTGCACGAGGAACGCCGCGCGATCGAGGTCGCGGGCGCCACGGAGCAGCGCCGTCACGATCGCCGTCGCCACCGCGTACGGCAGGTTCCCGGCGACGCGGACACCCGCCGGCAGCCGCTCCCAGGCGAGCGTGAGGGCATCGCCGGCGGCCACCGCGAGACGCGGATCCGGCAGCACCCGCCGGAGGTGCGCGGCCCAGGCCAGATCGAGCTCGACCGCGAGCACCCGGGCTCCTTCGGCGAGCAGAGCCCGCGTCAGGACCCCGCCGCCCGGGCCGATCTCGACGACCGCGCCCCCGGCCGGGGCGAGAAAGGCGACGAGCGGCCGGCAGAGCGCGGGTCCGCGCAGATGGTGCTGGCCGAGGGCGCGACGGCGCCGGGGACGGTTGCGCGGAGACTCCATCGCAGGTCATTTTGGCATGCGCCGGGCGCCGGATCTCTGGCACTCCGATTGCACCTCGCGCCGGGCGGGAGGGGATTCTGATGTCGGTCGATCTCGCTTCGCTCACCGCCCGCGTCGAGCGGGAATCGCTCTCGCTGCGCCAGGTCGAGACCGAGATCCACAAGGTGATCGTCGGTCAGGAGTACCTCGTCGCGCGCCTGCTCGTGACCCTGCTCGCCCGCGGCCACGTGCTCATCGAAGGGGTCCCCGGGCTCGCCAAGACGCTCGCGGTCAAGACCCTCGCGCGCTGCCTCCATCTCGACTTCCAGCGCATCCAGTTCACCCCCGACCTGCTCCCCGCCGACCTGCTCGGGACGCTGATCTACGACCAGCGCAAGGGGGAGTTCATCCCGCGGCAGGGGCCGCTCTTCACCCAGCTGCTGCTCACCGACGAGATCAACCGGGCGCCCGCGAAGGTGCAGTCCGCCCTCCTCGAAGCGATGGAGGAGAAGCAGGTCACGCTCGGCGACACCACCTATCCGCTCGCCGAGCCGTTCATGGTCATGGCGACCCAGAACCCGATCGAGCAGGAGGGGACCTATCCGCTCGCCGAGGCGCAGGTCGACCGCTTCCTGCTCAAGCTGCGGCTCGACTACCCCACCCGCGAGGAGGAGGAGGAGATCCTCGAGCGGATGCTCGTCGAGCGGCCGATCGAGGTCTCGCCGGCGCTCGACCGCGACCGTCTCCTCGCGCTCCGGCAGACCGCCGACGAGATCTACCTCGACGCGAAGCTGCGCCGCTACATCCTCGATCTCGTCAGCGCCTCGCGCGATCCGAAGGCGGCGGGTCTTCCCGAGCTCGCCGAGCTGATCGGCTTCGGCGCCTCGCCCCGCGCCACCCTCTACCTCGCGCGCGCCGCCAAGGCGTTCGCCTTCCTGCGGGGCCGCGCGTTCGTCGTCCCCGAGGACGTCAAGGAGCTCGCCCCGGACGTGCTGCGTCACCGGCTGGTGCCGACCTACGAGGCCGAGGCCGAGAACGTCTCCGGCGACGAGCTGGTGCGCCGCCTCCTCGACGGCGTCGAGGTGCCCTGAGCCCGGCGATGCGCGCGCTCCTCTCACGGCTGCGGCGGCGGCGCCCGGCCGCGCCCGCCCCCGAACGCCGGGGCCCGATCACCCCGCCGGAGCTGATGCGGCGGGTGCGGCGGATCGAGATCCACACGAAGCGTCTCGTCGACCGGGGCGTGGCGGGGGATTACCACTCGGTCTTCCGCGGCCGGGGGATGGAGTACTCCGAGGTCCGCCCCTACCAGCCGGGCGACGACGTGCGCGACATCGACTGGAACGTCACCGCCCGGATGGGCGTGCCGTTCGTCAAGCAGTACGTCGAGGAGCGCGACCTGACCGTCTTCCTCGCCATCGACGTCTCCGGCAGCCTCGCCTTCGGCTCGCGCGGCGTGCTCAAGCGGGAGCTCGCCGCCGAGGTCGCGGCGCTTCTCGCCTTCGCCGCGCTCGCCAACCAGGACCGGGTGGGCGCCGCCCTCCTCTCCGACCGGATCGAGCTCTTCCTGCGCCCGGCGCGCCGCCGCAACCAGGTCCTCCGCCTCGTGCGCGAGATCCTCGGCCGTCCGGCGCGGGGCGGCACCGAGCTCGAGGCGACGCTGCGGGCGGCGCTCGCCAACCTGCGCCAGCGCTCCGTGCTCTTCGTGATCTCCGACTTCCTCGCCCCGCTGCCGGAGGGGGCGCTGAAGCTCGCCGCCGCCCGCCACGATCTCGTGGTCGTCGAGATCGTCGACCCGCGTGACCTCGCGCTGCCGGTCACCGGCCCGGTGGCGCTCGCCGACGCCGAGAGCGGCGAGCTGCTCGTCGCCGGCGGCCGTCGTCTCGCCCGTACCCATTTCGAGCGCGAACGCGCCCGCCGGCAGGCGCTCGCCGACCTCACCCGCAAGCTCGACGTCGATCACCTCGAGCTGCGGACCGATCGCCCCTACCTGCCGGCGCTCGTCTCCTTCTTCGCCGCGCGCCGGCGCCGCTACGCCCGATGACCGCCGCCCTCCTGCTCGCCGCGCTCCTCGCCACCCAGGCTCCGACCGTCCGGGTGGAGCTCGACCCGGCCGAGATCACGGTGGGCGATCCCGTCACCGCGCTCGTGGTGGTGGAAGGCACGGCGGCAGAGCCGGTGATCGGTCCGTGGAGCACGAGCTGGGGGGAGGCGGAGATCGCGGAGACCGGTCCCGTCGAACCGGCGGGGAGCGGCCGGTGGCAGCAGCGGCTGCGCCTCACCGCCTTCCGCACCGGCGAGCTCACGCTGCCGCCCCCCGAGGTCGTGGCCGACGGGGTCTCGCTCACCGCGGAACCTGTAATCCTCACAATCCGCTCGGTGCTGCCGCCGGACGAGGAGAACCCTGCCCCGCGCCCGCCGGCGCCCCCGGTGCCGCTGCCGACCCCGGCGGCGTTCTGGTGGCTCCTCGCGGCGCTCACGGCGTTCACCCTGGCCGGCGTCGCACTCCTCGCCGAGCGGGAGCGGCAGCGGCGGCGGGAGGTCCGGCCCCGGCCCGCGGTGCCCCCGCTCGCCGAGCTGCTCGCGGCGCTCGCGCCCCTCGGCGGCGGCGCGAGCGAGGCGGGACACACCGCGCTCTCGCTCGCGCTGCGGCGCTATCTCGGACGGCGTCTCGACTTCCCCGCCGCCGAGAGCAGCACCTCCGAGATCGGCCGCTGGCTCGCCACCCAGCGACTCGGCCGCGACCTCGCCCGGACGACCGTGCAGCTCCTGCGCGACTGCGACCAGGTGAAGTTCGCCCGCCGCCCGGCCACCGCCGCCGAGCTCGCCTCCCGGCTCGTCCTCGCCCGGGAGGTCGCCGGGGAGATCGAGGCGTCGCTGCAGCCGCCGGCGGAACCGGCCGCGCCGCAGGAGGCGGCATGAGCGCGCTGCCGGTCTTCGCCTCCCCCTTCTGGCTCCTCGGGCTGGCGCTCCTGCCGCTCCTCGGCTGGTGGCACCACCGGCGTCCCCGGCACGGGGCGCTCCTCGTGAGCCGCCTGCCGGCCCCGGCCGCCGGCCGCTGGCGGCTGCATCTCCCCTTCTACCTGAAGCTCGCCGCGCTCGCCGCGCTCTTCCTCGCCCTCGCCCGTCCGCAGGCCGGCTACAGCTGGGAGGAGAGCCTCACCGAGGGGATCGACATCCAGCTCGTGCTCGACATCTCCGGGAGCATGGCGGCGGAGGATTTCCAGCCCGACAACCGTCTCGGGGTGGCGAAGCGGGTCCTGCGCGACTTCGTGGCGCGGCGCCCGGCCGACCGCCTCGGCCTGACGGTCTTCGGCGGCACCGCCATGACCCGCGCGCCCCTGACCACCGACCGGCGGCTGCTCGACGAGCTGATCGCCGCCGTCGACTTCAACGACGTCGCCGACGGCACGGCGATCGGGGTCGCGCTGGCCAGCGCCGCCCGCCGGCTGGAGGCGGCCGGCGCGAAGAGCCGGATCGCGGTCCTCGTCACCGACGGCGCCAACAACACCGGCGAGATCGATCCGCGCTCCGCCGCCGCGCTCTGCGCCGGCCTCGGGATCCGCGTCTACACGATCGGCGTCGGTACCTCCGGCAGGGTGCCCATACCCGTGCCGGTGCGCGACCCGCTCACCGGCCGGACGAGCGTGCGCCGCACCCTGATGGAGGTGGAGATCGACGAGCCGCTCCTGCGCGAGATCGCCACGCGCACCGGAGGCGCCTTCTACCAGGCGACCGATGCGGGCGCGCTCGCGGCCGTCTTCGCCGAGATCGACCAGCTCGAGAAGACCCCGCTAAAGGTCAAGCGGTACGTGCGCTACGAGGAGCGGTTCGCGCCGTTCGCCTGGGCGGCGCTCGCGCTGCTCGCGCTCTCGCCGGCGCTCGCCCTCGCCCGGATCACGGTGGAGCCATGAAGCTCGGCGCCCCCGACCTCCTCTGGCTCGCCGCGCTCGCGCCCCTCGGCGCGCTCGCGGCCTGGTGGAGCCTGCGCCGCCGGGCCGCCGACGAGGCGCGGTGGATCGCCCGCGGCCTCTGGCCCCGGCTGCGGCCGGGCGGGCTCGCCCGCCCGGTCGCCTGGGCGCTCCTGCCCGCCCTCGCGCTCGCGGCGACGGCAGCCGGCCTCGCCCGGCCGCGCTGGGGAGAACGGACCGAAGCGGTCGAGCGCCAGGGCGTGGACGTGGTCTTCGTCCTCGACACCTCGCTCTCGATGGCGGTCGTGGACGTCACCCCGAGCCGGCTCTGGGTCGCCCAGTCGCTCCTCCGGCGCCTCGCCGCCGCCCTGCCCGGCAACCGGCTCGCCCTCGTCCAGGCCGAAGGGACCGGCGTCGTGCTGGTGCCGCTCACCGTCGACGCGGCGGCGATCGACCTCGTGCTCGACGGGCTCGAAGCGGGCTCGGCGCCGGTGGCCGGCACCCGCCTGACCCCCGCTCTCGAACGCGCCCTCGCGCTCTTTCCCGAGGGGAGCCAGAAGCATCGGGCGATGATCGTCGTCTCCGACGGCGAGATCCACGGCGAATCGCTCACCGCCATCGCCGAGCGGCTGCGCGAGGCCGGCGTGGTCGTCCACACGATCGCCGTCGGCACCCCGTCCGGCGGCCCGGTGCCGGATGGAGGAACGGCGGGCGGTTACAAGCGGGACCGGCAGGGCCGGGTGGTCGTCAGCCGCGCCGATCCGGAGGCGCTCGCCCGGCTCGCCAGCGCCACGGCTGGCGAGGCGCTGCAGGCGCTCTCGGCCGCCGCCGATCCGGCACCGATCGCCGCCCGGGTGCGCGAGATGGAACGGCGGGCCGTGGACGGCGAGGTGGTGACCACCCTCGCGGAGCGGTTCCAGTGGCCCCTCGCCCTCGGCGCCGTGCTGCTGCTCGCCGCGCTCGTCCGCACCCCGTTCGCCCCCCGGCCGGCCGGAAAGGAGGAGCGGTGAAGGGCGCACCGTTCGTCGCCGGGCTCCTCCTGCTCGCCGCTGCGGCACCGCCGCCGGAGACGCCGGTCCCCGGCGAGCGCTGGCTCTTCAACCCCGGGGAGAGGACACGCGCCGGCCTCGCCGGCTGGCATGACGGCGAGGGGGCGGAGACCTCCCGGGAGGCGTTCGAACAGGCGCTTCGCCTCGCGCCCGATGCCGTGGAGACCCGTTTCAACGCCGGCACGGCCCGTCTCGTCACCGGCGGCGAGGCGGCGGCACCGCTGCTCGAGGAGGCGGCGCGAGAGGCCGGCGCGGCGCTCGCTCCCCGCGCCTGGTACAACCTCGGCAACGCCCGGCTCGGCGCGGGCGACGCCGCCGGCGCCGTCGCCGCGTACGTGGAGAGCCTGCGCCGGGATCCCGCCTCGCTCGACGCCAAGCACAACCTGGAGCTGGCGTTGCGGGCGCTCGCCGAGCAGCAGCCGAACGCGGCAAACGGCCAGGGCGATTCGCCGCCGGAGAACGAAGAGAAGGGCGGCGTGGGCAGCCCGCCGGAGCAAGGCGGCGAGGAGCCGCCTCCGGAAACCGGACAGAGCCCGCGGCCCGAGGAGTTCGACCCGCAACCCGACATGACGCCGGAGCAGGCCGAGGCGCTGCTCGCCGCGGTCGAGAGCCTCGAGCGCGAGCAGCGGCGACAGGAGGCCGAACAACGGGCCGCGCAGCGGCCGCGCGTGGAGATCGACTGGTGAGCCACCGCTTCGCGTTCATGGCCCTCGCGCTCCTCTGTCTCCTCCTGCTGCCGCTTTCGGCGGCCGCCGCGGACGCACCCCGGATCACGGCCCGGCTGGAGCCCGAGGTGGTCGGTCTCGACGAGACCGCCACCCTGGTCGTCGAGGCCGGCGCCGAAGGGTTCGGCTCGCTCCGGATCGGCGCGCCCTCCTTCGCGCTGGAGAACTTCGAGATCGTCTCCGGTCCCTCCCGTTCCGAGAGCTTCCGCTTCGTCAACGGCGAATCGAACCGGAGCGTGAGCTTCCAGTGGCGGCTTCGCCCGCTCGCCCCGGGACCGGCGCACGTCCGCGGCCTCACCCTCCAGATCGGCGAGAGCCGGCACCAGCTCGACGACCTCGAAGCCCGCGTCGAGGTGGAGGCCCCGCCCGGGCGACAGGCGCCGGCGGCACAGGACCCTTTCGATTCGTTCTTCCCCCAGCTCTTCCCGCGCCGGGAGGCGCGCCCCACGGGCCCGGCCCCGAAGATCCGGCTCCAGGCGGTGGTCGACCCGCCCCGTCCCTACGCCGGCCAGCAGGCGGTCTACTCGCTCTACCTGCTCACCCAGGCCGACATCCGCAGCATCCAGGCACGGGCCCTGCCCGAGTTCCAGGGCTTCTGGACCCGCGACCTCGAGCTGCCCAGGCAGCCCCGCCCGGAGTGGGTGGAGATCGGCGGCGAGCGCTTCGGCCGCGTGCCCCTCCTGCGGAAGGCGCTCTTTCCCCTCGCGCCGGGGCCGATCGAGATCGGCCCCGCGACGATCGACGTCGTCGCCAGCATCGCCGAGCTCGCGGCGTTCGGTGCCCCGTTCGGGCGCCTCACCGAGGTGCGGCGATCGAGTGCTCCCCTCGTCGTCGAGGTGCGGCCGCTCCCCGCGGCGCCGGAAGCGTTCCGGGGAGCGGTGGGCAGCTTCCGCCTCGATGCGACGCTCGACCCGCCTGCGGTGACCGCCGGGGAAGCGGCCACGCTGATCCTCACCCTCACCGGCAGCGGCAACCTCCGCTCCCTCCCCGATCCGCAGCTCGACCTGCCGGCGGGGATCCGCTCCTTCCCCCCCGAGAGCCGGAGCGAAGAGCGGCTCGACCGGGGACGGCTGGAGAGCAGTCGCACCTGGCGCTACGTCCTGGTGCCCGAGCGCTCCGGTTCCCTGCCGGTCCCTCCGGTCGAGATCACCTACTTCGACCCCGAGCACGCCTCCTTCCGGCGCACCAGCTCCCCGGCGCTCGTTCTCACCGCCCGGCCGCGCCCCGAGGAGGAGGTGGCAGCCGCAACGCCACCCCCTTCGGTGCCGGAGGCGCAGCCGGCCGATCCCGAGACGGGGCTGCCGGCGCCCGCTGCCGCGCTCCGTACGCCCGGAGGGCCGTTTTTCCTCCTCGCCGCGATCGTCGTCCTGGGCCTCCTCGGGCTCGCCTGGCACCGGCGGCGCTCTCCCCGCTGGCAGTCGCAGCGCCGGCTCCTCGCCCGGCTCGCGGCCGCCCGCTACGAGACCCGGCCGCGGCAGGCCGCGGCCCGGATCGAGGAGGCGTGGGGCGAGTACCTCGGTGAACGGTGGCACCTGCCGCCCGGAACCCCGGTCGCCGACTGGGGGCACCTGCTCGCCGGGCAGGGGGTGCATCCCGGCCACGCCGAGGAGCTCGCGGCGTTTCTCGCCGACATCCACCAGCTGCGATCCGCGCCCGAGCTCGCGGCGACCGAGGCGCTCGCCGGCGACCTGGTCGAACGGTCGCGGGCGCTCGCGCGCCTCCTGCGCTGAGCGCGTCGCGCCTCAGCGGTCGAAGCCGCGGGCGGCGAGCGCCAGGTCGGTACGCAGATCGAAGAGGCGCTGATCGAGCCCGACCGGGTAGGTGTGGGGGTTGACGAACCGCTTGATCCCCACGTGGAACTCCGCGAGCTCGCGCTGGACCCGCTTCCGGGCCTCCGCCTCCCCGGCCAGGACTCCCACCCGGGAGCCCGCTCGCAGCACCGGCGTCAGGAGATCCTCCCCCTCGGCCTCCGGCGGCACCCGCTTCCGGCGGGTGAGATCGAGCGGATCGATGAGCGTCGGCGGCGCCGCCGGCCCGAGCAGCTCGTCGTAGATCAGGTCGCCGATCGCCTCCCCGGCGAGACGGTACCGTCGCACCTGCTGGATGCCGGGGTTGGTCACCTTGATCGCCTGCTCGGAGAGCTTGAGCTTGTACTCCCACTCGCCCCCCTCGGCGCGCAGCGCGGTGAGCTTGTAGACGCCGCCGAGCGCGGGCTCCTCCCAGCCGGTGACGAGGCGGGTTCCCACCCCCCAGACGTCGATCCGGGCCCCCTGGAGCTTGAGGTTCTCGATCAGGTGCTCGTCGAGATCGTTCGAGCCGACGATCACCGCCTTCGGGAAACCGGCGGCGTCGAGACGGCGGCGGGCCTCGGCGCTCAGGTAGGCGAGATCGCCCGAGTCGAGGCGGATGCCCACCAGCTCGTGGCCACGCGCCCGCAGCTCGCGGCCGATCTCGATGGCGTGGTCCACCCCGGCGAGCGAGTCGTAGGTGTCGACGAGGAAGATGCAGTTGTTCGGCAGCGCCTCCGCGTAGGCGGCGAACGCCTCCCGTTCGGACGGGAACGCCATCACCCAGCTGTGCGCGTGGGTGCCGCGCACCGGCATCCCCCAGAGCCGCCCGGCGAGGAGCGACGAGCTCGCCGCGCAGCCGCCGATCCAGGCGGCCCGGCTCGCCGCCAGCGCGCCGTCGATCCCCTGCGCCCGGCGCAGACCGAACTCGATCACCGGATCGCCCTGCGCCGCCAGCACCACCCGCGCCGTCTTGGTGGCCACGAGGGTCTGGAAGTTGACGAGATTGAGCAGCGGGGTCTCGACCAGCTGCGCCTGCAGGATCGGCCCGCGCACCCGCAGCAGCGGTTCGTGCGGGAAGACCACCGTCCCCTCCGGCACGGCGTCGAGATCGATCTCGAGGCGCATCGCCTCGAGCTCGCGGAGAAACGGCTCGACGAAGAGCGGGGCGCCGTCGTTGCCGGTGAGGCTGGCGAGGTAGTCGAGGTCGTCGGTCGTGAAGCGGAACGCCTCCAGGAACTCGACCGCGGGCGCGAGGCCGCAGGCCACCGTGAACCCGCCGCCGAACGGATGGCGGCGGAAGAAGAGCTGGAAGACCGCCTCCCGGCGCGTCGTCCCCGCCCGCCAGTGCGCGTAGGCCATCGTGACCTGATAGAGGTCGGTGAGCAGCGCCAGCGACGAACGGTAGATACCGGTGAGAACGCTCATGCGCGGAAGTCCCGCGCAACCCTAGCACGCCCCGGCCGGCCGCCCGCTTCCCGGCCTCTCGGAACCTCTGCTATCGTTTCCGGCGCCGTGCCCAGGAGCGAGAACCGGAGCAGCGCCGACCCCGAAATCCACATCCTCGGAGCCGAGGAGCTCGAGGTCTTTCTCCAGCGCCGCCGGGCCTCTCCCGTCCTCGAGATGAGCCTCGCCGCGAACCTCGCGGCGGTCCTGACCAAGGCCAACGAGTTCGTCCCTTCCGAAGCCGGCTCGATCCTCCTCGACGACCCCCGCGAGAAGCATCCCGACCGGGCAGCGAACCTGCTCACCTTCGTCGCGGCCTTCGGCAGCCGCGCCGACCGCCTGATCGGCCAGCGCCTGCCGGCATCCAGAGGAGTGGCCGGGCACGTCTACCTCACCGGCGAGCCGTACCACACCTCGGACTCCACCGGCGATCGCTTCTTCTCCGGCGAGGTGGACGCGGTGACCGACTTCTCGACCCAGTCGCTGGTCGCCATCCCGGTGCGGATCGGGCACGACGTCTGCGGCGTCCTCGAGCTCGTCAACCGCCACGGTGCCGAGGGCTTCAACGAGACGGATCGCAACCTGCTCCACATCTTCGCCGGCTACATCGCGATCGCGATCGAGAACATCCTCGACGGCCGGCTGGCGCAGGAGCTCGCGCGCCGCGACAACCTCACCGGCCTCTTCAACGACCGCTACCTGCACGAAGGGCTCGAGCGCGCGATCGCCACCGCGCGGGACGAAGGAAGCGACCTCGCGCTCCTCTTCCTCGATCTCGACTTCTTCAAGCGGGTCAACGACCGTCACGGGCACCTCACCGGCAGCCAGGTGCTGCGCGACGTCGGCCGGCTGCTGCGCGAACAGGTGACGGTGCCCGGCGCCATGCTCGCGCGCTACGGCGGCGACGAGTTCGTCCTCGCCCTGCCGCGTCTGCAGCTCGGCGAGGTGGTGGCCCTGGCCGAGCAGCTGCGCGAGACCGTGGTCGCGACCACCTTCTCGGCGGAGCCCGGAGAGATCCAGCCGGAAGCGATCGGGCTGCGGGGGATCACCGTCTCGATCGGCATCGCCACCCTGCACCGCCACGTGCCGCCGGAGGCCGACCTGCAGACCGCGAAGAGCACGCTCCTGCGCCTCGCCGACGTGGCGATGTACGTCGCGAAGGAGACCGGGCGCAACCGGATCGCGGTGGCCGCCGAGTTCGTGCCGGCGGGAGTGCCGCTCACCCCTCCGCGCGCGCGTTGACCGGCCGCGTGGCCGGGTGATAGCGTGGGCCGGCTGCAGCTGGCGGCCCGCGTCGGCCGGCCCCGATCTAACCCCGAGTCGGATCCTGATCCACGAGGTAGTCATGCGCGATTCCATGACGGCGTCCACCCGCGTCGCCCCGGAAGATGTCCATGCCGTGCTCTCGCGGCACCTGCTGGTCGATGGTTACCATCTCGTCCTCGACCTGCGCCGGAGCCACGGCCCCTATCTCTTCGACCTGGTCCGGGGACGCGAGGTGCTGGACTTCTTCGGCAGCTTCTCCACCTGCCCGATCGGCTACAACCACCCCGGCCTCGACAACCCGGAGTTCCACGCCCGCATCCTCCCGTCGGCGCTGAACAAGCCGGCCAACTCCGACATCTACACGCCCGAGATGGCCGAGTTCGTGGCCACCTTCGCCCGCACCGTGCCGGATGCGTTCAAGGAGCACCTCTTCTTCGTCGAGGGGGGCGCGGTGGCGGTCGAGAACGCGATCAAGGTGGCGTTCGACTGGAAGGTCCGCAAGAACCTCGCCGCCGGGCGCGGCGAGCTCGGCTCGCAGATCATCCACTTCGAGCAGGCCTTCCACGGCCGGGGCGGCTACACGCTCTCGCTCACGAACACCGCCGATCCCCGCAAGACCCAGTATTTCCCGAAGTTCCGGTGGCCGCGGATCGTCAACCCGAAGCTACGCTTCCCGGTGACGCCCGAGGTGGTGGCCGAGGTCGAGAAGGTCGAGGCGCAGGCGATCGCGGCGATCGAAGCGGCGCTCGCCGCGCACCCGCACGACATCGCCGGGCTCCTCCTCGAGCCGATCCAGGGCGAGGGCGGCGACAACCACTTCCGCCCCGAGTTCCTGCGGGCGCTGCGGCGCCTCGCCGACGAGCACGAGTTCCTGCTCATCTTCGACGAGGTCCAGACCGGCTTCGCGACCACCGGGCGCTGGTGGTGCTTCGAGCATTACGGCGTCGAGCCGGACGTCTTCTCCTTCGGCAAGAAGACCCAGGTCTGCGGCGTCGCCGCGAACCACCGGATCGACGACGTCGACTCGGTCTTCAAGGTCTCGAGCCGGATCAACTCCACCTGGGGCGGCAACCTCGTGGACATGGTCCGCTGCCAGCGGTACATCGAGATCATCGAGCAGGAAGGGTTGCTCGAGAACGCCCGCCGGGTCGGCGCCCACCTGCTCGCCGGTCTCCAGGAGTTCGAGCGGCGCTTCCCCGGGCGGGTGTCCAACGCCCGCGGGCTGGGGATGTTCCTCGCGATCGACCTGCCGAGCGGGGAGCTGCGCGGCGAGGCGCTCAAGGCCCTCAACCAGGCCGACGTGCTCGGGCTCGCCTCCGGCGACCGGGCGATCCGCTTCCGGCCGCCGGTCAGCCTCACCCTCGCCGAGGCCGACGAGGCTCTCCGGCGCGTCGAGCGCGCGCTCGACCGGGTGCTCGCCTGAATCCGGTGCGCGCCCGTCAGGGCGCGCACCCGGCCGGCGCGAAGAAGGCGGGAGCGGTCGTCGCGAGACGCGCCGCCGAGGGGATCGAGAAGCTCGCGACGAGATCGGGCCAGACCGGGGTGACGCCGAGCTCCGCGTACCAGGGCTGCCGCCGGAAGAGGTAGCGCGAGCCCGGCGCCCCGTTGCTCCCGTCCCAGGCGAGGCCGATCTCGGCCTCCCGCCGCCTTCCCGCCGGCCTTTCCACCACCTTCGCCACGAGCTCGGCGCGCCAGCCGCGGTCGAGGCGTTCGTCGCGTTCGAGCGCGGCGAGCGCCGCGACGAGCAGCTCCGGCTCCTGCTCCCAGACGCGCGCCGCCAGCAGCCGCGGCTCGGCCGCGATCGCCCGGGCCGCGAGCGCCGGCGCGCGGGGAGCGCCCGGTGCCAGGAGCGCGAGATGGAACGGCGCCATCGCCCCGAGCGGGTCGAGCTCGCAGGCGCGCGTGAGCGCCGCGGCGGCCCACGGCAGCTCCGCATCCCGCCCGAGCACGCCCGCCGCGAGCCAGAGGGGCGCGACGTCCACCGCCTGCTCGGCGGCGGTGCGAGCCGCCTCGGCGCCCTCCGGCCCGAGGAGCCACGCCCGCCGGGCCCGGTAGAGGGGAAAGCCGGGGTCGGCCTGGACGGCGCGCCCCAGCTCGCGGATCGCCACGGGCGGCTCCGGCGCCTCCCGCGCCCGGTCGTAGGCCAGGTGCGCGCGGGCGAGCGGCAGGAGCAGCGCCGCGGCCACCAGCATCCAGCCCGCCGCGATCCAGCCGCCCGGACGCCACCCCGCGATCTCCTCCCCCGCCGGCCTTCCCGCCGCGAGCGCGACGCCGCCGAGCACTGCCGCCGCCACCGGCAAGGCCAGGACCGTCAGCGCCGCGTTGCCGAGGAGCACGAACGCCAGCCCGCCGAGCCCGAGCAGGGCCGCGTCGAGCAGCCTGGGGGCGCGGGACCGGGGCCGCTCCCGGCGGCGCACGGCGGCAAACGCCCCGAGCGAGCCGAAGGCGAGGAGGGCGCCGGGCAACCCGAGCTCATAGGCCAGGGCGAGCGGCAGGGAGTGGACATCGCCGACGAGCTCTCCCGGAGGGCGCCGGCCAGGCCCGGGTGCGAGGAAGCGGGCGAGCGTCCACGGCGTCGCGCCCGGCCCCTGCCCGGCGAGCGGATGGGCGGCGATCCCGCGTCCGGCGGCGGCGGCATAGTCGAGCCGGGCCCAGGCGGACGGGTCGTCGCCCCGGATCACCCGTTCGACCCGGGGGACGGCGAACGCCGCGGCGAGGAGCGCGACGCCGAGCACGAGCCGCCACGCCCGCCGGGCGCCCCGGTAGCCGGCGAGGCACTGCAGCGCCATCGCGACGAGACCGAGCAGGGAGCGGGTGGCGAGCACGCCGCCCCCGATCGCGAGCGCGGCCAGGAGACCGAAGAGCCGTTCGCTCCCCCGCCGCGAAAGGGACGGGAGCGCGAGGGGAAAGAAGGTGACCAGCCAGGCGGCGGCGAGCTGGTGATGGCCGAACGGCCGCAGCGCCCGCCCCCCGGAGAGCAGACCGGGGTCGGCGAGGGCCACGAGCGCCACCGCCGCCGCGGCGGCCGTGAGCACCGCCGCTCCGCGCTCGAGGCGGTCGCCGCCGAGGGCGCGCGCGACCGCCGCCGGCAGGAGCACGAAGGCGGGAAGCAGCAGGATCGCCACCATCCCCGCCCGCGGGACCGGCGAGAGCGCCCAGCTCACCCCCGCCGCCGCCACCGTCGCCCAGGGCAGCAGGCGCCAACGGCGCCCGAGACGCCACGGATCGAGAGCCCACGCGCCGCCCGCCACCGCGGCGAGCAGCAGGATGGCCTGCCCCGTGATCGCAGCCCAGGCCCCGCTGCCGCTCACGAACCCGCCGCAGCCGAAGGCGAAGAGAAGCACGAGGAGGGCGGGCAGGAGGCCGGTCACGATCGCCGATGATAGTAGCGCCTACCCGTCGAAGCGGTGAGACGGCCCTGCCCCTGCGCTATCCTGTCTCTGTCTCTGAGCTGGCTTCGCCACTCCCGAAAAGGAGGAGAACCCCATGTCCGCGCTCACCGCTTCCGCCATCTCCGACCTGCTCGCGCGCCTCGAGCTCGCCCCCGACAACCCCGGCGCCTTCGACGGCGACTGGATCGAAACCACCGGCGCCCGGATCGAATCGCTCAACCCGGCCACCGGCGAGCCGCTCGCCGCCGTCCGCTCCTGTTCCCCGGAGGAGTACGAGCGGGTCGCCGCGGCGAGCGTGCGTGCCTTCGAGGAGTGGCGCACCTGGCCGGCGCCGAAACGGGGCGAGATCGTGCGGCAGGTCGGCGAGGCCCTGCGCGCCCACAAGGAGGACCTCGGCCTGCTGGTGACCCTCGAAGTGGGCAAGATCCGCAGCGAGGGACTCGGCGAGGTGCAGGAGATGATCGACATGGCCGACTTCTGCGTTGGCCTCTCCCGGCAGCTCTACGGCCTCGCGATGCACTCCGAGCGCGCCCAGCACCGGATGTACGAGCAGTGGCATCCGCTCGGCCCGGTCGGCATCATCACCGCCTTCAACTTCCCCGTCGCCGTCTGGTCGTGGAACGCCCTGCTCGCCGCCGTCTGCGGCGATTCGAACCTCTGGAAGCCGTCGCGCTTCGCACCCCTGACCGCGGTGGCGGTGACCCGGATCGCCGCCCGGGTGCTCGCCGCCAACCAGGCGCCGGCGATCTTCAACCTCGCCTTCGGCGACCGGCGGGCGGTCGGCCAGCCGATGGTCGACGACCCGCGGATCGCGCTCGTCTCGGCCACCGGCTCGGTGGCGATGGGCAAGCAGATCGCGCGCGGGCTCGCCGGCCGGCTCGGCCGCTCGATCCTCGAGCTCGGCGGCAACAACGGGATCGTCGTCACCGACGACGCCGACCTCGACCTCGCGCTCCGGGCGATCCTCTTCGCCGCGGTCGGCACCGCCGGCCAGCGCTGCACCACCACCCGCCGGCTCTTCCTCCAGAAGGGAATCGCCGCGGAGATGAAGCAGCGGCTGGTGCGCGCCTACGGCTCGATCCGCATCGGCGACCCGGCCGATCCCGCCACCCTCATGGGACCGCTCATCCACGCCGACGCGGTGGCCGACTTCCGGCGCGCTCTCGAGGCGGCGGCCGCCCAGGGCGGGCGGATCCTCCACGGCGGCAAGGTGCTCGACCGGCCCGGCTACTTCGTCGAGCCGACCCTCGTCGAGGCGATTCCGCACATGCCGATCACCTGCGAGGAGACCTTCGCGCCGATCCTCTACCTCTTCGAGTACGAGACCCTCGACGAGGCGATCGCGCTCCACAACTCGGTGCCGCAGGGGCTCTCGTCGGCGATCTTCACCCTCAACCTGCGCTCGGCCGAGCGCTTCCTCGCCGCCACCGGCAGCGACTGCGGGATCGCCAACGTGAACATCGGCACCTCGGGGGCGGAGATCGGCGGCGCCTTCGGCGGCGAAAAGGAGACCGGCGGCGGCCGCGAGGCCGGCTCCGACTCCTGGAAGGCGTACATGCGGCGGCAGACCTGCACGATCAACTGGGGCGAGTCGCTGCCGCTCGCGCAGGGCGTGGAGTTCGACGTCTGAGACCGGAGGAGCCGATGGACCGCACCGCCGCCTGGGAGCTCGTCACCGCGCACGTCGAAGCCGCCGGCCTGCGCCGGCACCTGCTGGCGGTCGAGGCCGCGATGCGCCATTACGCCGCGCGGCTCGGCGCCGACGTCGAGGAGTGGGGCCTCGCCGGCCTCCTCCACGACTGGGACTGGGAGATCCATCCCGAGCTCCATCGCCATCCGCAGGAGGGGATCCCGGTACTGCGCGAGAAGGGCGTCCCCGAAAGCGTGGTGCAGGCGATCCTCGCGCACAACCCGGAAGGGACCGGCGTCGAAGCCGTGGCGCCGCTCGACTACGCGCTGCTCGCCTGCGACGAGGTGACCGGGCTCGTCATCGCCGCGGCGCTCGTCCGCCCCTCGAAGGACGTGCGGGACGTCGAGGTCAGGTCGCTGAAGAAGCGGTGGAAGGAGCGCGCCTTCGCCGCCGGGGTGAACCGCGAGGAGGTCGAGCAGGCGACCGCCGGATTCTCGCGGGTCTGCTTCGGCGGCGAGCTCGATCTCTGGACCCACGTCGGCAACGTGCTCGCGGCGATGCAGGCGGCCGCCGCGGCGCTCGACCTCGACGGCCGCCTCGCCGCGCCGGTGGCCTGACGCCTTGCCCCCGGCACGCGCCCAGGAGCCGGCCGGCCCTCCCTCTTCCTCGCCGCTGCCGGGGGAGATCGACGGCGCCTACGCCTCGGTCGAGGCGCCGGACGCCTGGCACGTCCTCGCGCTCGTCTGCTTCGCCGCCTCGCTCGCCGGCAAACCGATCGCCCGGGCGATCGCGCCGCTCTTCCCGCCGACGCGCTACCTCTGGGCCACCCTCCCGTTCGGCGTCACCCTGACTCTCTCCATGCTCGGTACCCTGCTGGCGCTCGTGGGCACCCGGCGGACCGCGATCCGCGGTGCCTCCCGGATCGCGCTCTTCCTCAACGGCACGGTCCTCGCGCTCACGCTGCTCGCCGCCGCCGCCGGCCTCTTCATCCTCCTGCACTGAATGAAAAACGGAGGGGCCGCTCGCGCGGCCCCTCCGCAGGGTTCTGCGCCGGCGGCCCTCACGGGCCGCCGGAACGGATCAGAAGCTGAAGCGCAGACCGAACTTCAGCTGCCAGCGGGAACGCAGGTCGTTGGCGCTGTACTGCCGGTCACCCTTCAGGGCGCCGGAGAAGTTCGGCTCGTAGATCGGCTTGCCGGTGGCCGCGTCGATGCCCCGGTAGGCGAGCGGGGTGAACGTCTGGTTCGCGACGTACTGGATCAGGCCCTTGTCGCTGTCGATGAGGTTGATCAGGTTGAGGACGTCGAACGACAGCTGCGTGCGCACGACCTTGATCGGGAGCTCGAGGTCGTAGTGGAAGTCGAGGCTCCGGTTCCAGCGGGCGCGCAGCGAGTTGCGCTTCTGGATCTCGCCCCGCTTCAGGCCGAGCGAATTCGCCCAGGCGTCGTACTCCGCCCAGGTGGTGCCGCGCAGCACGATGTCGTTCTGGTTGGCCGCGACCCAGAGGAGGTCGTTGCTGTTGTAGCCGTCACCGTTGATGTCCGTGCCGCCCTGGAGCACCGAGTACGGGAGACCCGACTGGGCGTTGTAGAAGAGCGCGACGGTGTTGCGCAGCGAGCCGATCTTGAACACCTGCGAGAGGGCGATGTTGAAGCGGTGCTCGACCTCCCAGTTGGTGGTCGAGATCTCCGGCGTGTAGATGTCGCCCCGGACCGGCATGAAGCGCCAGGACGAGATCGCGCGGCTGGAGGTCGAGTCGAACGCCGACTTCGCGTCCATCCAGGCGTAGGAAGCGTCGACGTAGAGCCCCATGTCGAAGCGCTTCGTCAGCCGCAGCGAGGCGTTGAGCTGCTCACCCTTCGAGGTGTTGCGGAGGATGATCGTGTCGAGGAAGCCGCTGCTCTTGCGCGTGTAGACCGGGCGGCCATCGAAGGTCTTCCCGCCGGTGGGCACGCGGTTCAGGTTCTGGTAGTAGACGTCCTTGAGGGTCTCGGTGTAGACGCCCTCGACCGTGGCCCGGATCCCCCACGGCAGCTCGTGATCGTAGCCGAGGGTGGCGCGCATCACGCGCGGCAGCTCGAAGTCCGGATCCACGATGTCGACGCTGACGGTGCCGGCGGCGCCGAGGTTGCGCGGCTGGTTGTGCGGATCGGGGTTGAACGCCGGCGGCGTGCAGGCGGGCGCGATGCAGGAGAGCGCCGTCGTCTCGACGCCGGTGTTGGCATAGGCGTTGGAGACCCAGACGTACGGAGTGCGGCCGGCGAAGATGCCGATGCCGCCGCGCACCTGCTGCTTCGCGCTGAGGGCGTAGTTGAAGCCGACGCGCGGCGAGAGCGTCACGTCGTCCTTCGGAATGCCGCTGCTGCTGTAGCCGTAGGCGGCGTAGACCGCCGGGTTGTACGACGGCTTGTCCCGGAGGTCGAGCATGTCGGCGCGCACGCCGAAGACCAGCGAGAAGCGGTCGTTGACCCGCCACTGGTCGCCGGCGTAGAGGCTGTACTGTCCGACCTTGAACTGCGTCGGCCGGCGCGGGTCGGAACCGTTGGCGAAGCTGATCCGGTACTCGACGGCGTTGCCGGCCTCGAACTCGCTCACCGAGGTGAAGCGATACATGCCGTAGAACTCGGAGAGGAAGAGGTTCTTGAACTCGAACAGCTCGTTGTGGGTGCCGATCGTCAGGGTGTGGTCGCCCTTGATCAGCGTGAAGTCGTCGGTGATCGCCAGGATGTCCTGGTCGAGAGCGTTGGCGCCCGAGAAGCGCTCGGTGCCCGCCGCGAGCGTCGGCTGCTGCGAGACGGTGCCGATCTCGATCGTCGGGAAGGTCACGCCCACGCTGCGGGAGTCACGGATCTTCTGGAGACCGACGCGGGCCTCGTTGAAGCGGTCGGCGCCGAAGATGCTGTTGAGCTGCGCGACCGTCGAGTTGGTCTCGGAGGCGAAGCCGTAGATCGAGGTGTTGAAACGGAACCGGGTCGAGGAGCGGTCGCCGACCACGTCGCGAATCGCGTCGACGTAGTTGTGGCGGAGGGTGAGGGAGTGGTTTGGCGCCACGTTCCAGTCGAAGCGGGCGAAGATGAGGTCGCTGTCCTGGACCGGCGAGAAGTCGCCGAGCGTCCCGGGGTCGTAGCCGTACCGGTTGATCAGGATGTTCTTGAAACGGGCCGCCTCGGCCGGCTGGTTGAACTGGGTGGCGGTCGAGCCGTCGGCGGAGACGCCGGTCGGCGCCTCGCGGCGGTTCATCTCGCCGGAGACGAAGAAGAAGAGCTTGTCGCGCAGGATCGGACCGCCGAGCCGGGCGCCGTACTGGTCCTCGCTGAACTTCGCGATCGGGCGCTTGAGCGGACCGTCACCGACATAGTCCTGGTCGCGCAGCGAGCCGTAGATCGAGCCCGAGAACTGGTTGGCGCCGCTGCGGGTGATGGCGTTGATGCCGCCGCCGGTGAAGCCGCCCTGCCGCACGTCGTACGGCGAGACCACGAGCTGGAGCTCCTGGATCGAATCGAGGTTGATCGGCTGGGTGTCGGCCTGGCCGCCGGGCGTGCCGGTGTCGGCGAGACCGAAGAGGTCGTTGTTGACCGCGCCGTCGATCTGGATCGTGTTGTAGCGGTTGTTCTTCCCCGCCACCGAGATCCGGGTGCCGCTCGGGTCGCTCGGGTCGACCGAGAAGTACGGGTTGAGCCGCGCGTAGTCCTGCAGCTGGCGGCGCACCGTGGGCAGCGCCTGGATGACGTCGAGCGAGACCGACGACGTCGAACCGGTCCGGTCGGCGCTGATCAGGTCGTCGGCCGAGCCGACCACCTCGATGATCTCCTCGACCGTGTCGAGCGTGAGCTCGAAGGAGAGGTTGGTCACGTCGCCGAGCGCGACGTAGACGTTCGCCGCTTCGAGCGAGCGGAACCCCTCGAGGTTCGCCGTGACGCTGTAGGGGCCGCCGACGCGAGCGTTGACGATCGTGAAGCGGCCGCTCTCGTTGGTCACCGCGCTGTAGCGGGTGCCGGTCGGAACGTGGATCGCCTCGATCGCCACCCCCGGAAGCGGGCTGCGGTCGCTCTGCGAAACGACCTGGCCAGCGAGACCGCCGGTGGTGAGCTGGGCGGTGGCCGGAGTGGCGAGCGCACCGATCGCGAGAAACGCGATCAGGGCGGCGGCCATTCGGCTCATCCTGAAGATACCGGTGCTCATGACTCGATCCTCCTTACGGGATACATCGTGGTGATGACGGCCCCGCAAGGGGAACCGCCGTAGGTATGGAGAGGCGCTCTTCCAAACGATGATGGCGGCGTCGTCAGGTGAGCCGCGATGGGCAACATTCTACTCAACCATCCGCCGCCGGCCAACCGGTTTCCGCGACACCCCGACTCCGCCTGGCCGCGCCATTTTCGGAGTACGCGGATACCAGAATCAGGACGCCCGTGGAGAGGAGCAGGGCCGCGGCGGCCGGCGGCAGGCCTTCCGGGATCACGCCGGGAACGGCGCCCCACCGCCCCGCAGCCTCCAGGAGGAGATGGACCCCGAGCCCGGTCCAGATCGAAGCCGTGGCCGCCCGCGCGCCCACCCGCTCCCAGACGAGCCCGATCCCGACCGCCGGGGCGAGCGCGGCGGCGAGCAGCCCGAACGAGTAGGAGCCGAGGAGCGCCACCAGGTCGTCGTAGAGGAAGGCGAACCCGGTCGCGGCCAGCGCCACGAGCAGGGTCGCCCACCGCCCCGCGGCGAGCGTCGTGCGGTCCCGCCGCCCTCTCCAGGCCCGCGGCAGATCGCGCACGAGAGCGGCCCCGGCGAGCACGAGGAACGAGTTCGCGGTCGACATGATCGCGGCGATCGCCCCGGCGAAGACGAGGCCGCTGAGCGCGCCGGGAGCGAAGGCGAGCAGGAACGCCGGCGCCGCCTCGTCGGCGATTCCGGGGGCCGCCAGCCGGCCCTGCGCGACCAGCGCCGGCACCGCGACCCCGAGCCCGAGCGGTACGAGGAGGCAGAGGCTCTGCGCGAGCCCGAGCGTCAGGGGGAGGTGCCGCAGCGGCCGTTCGTCACGGAGCATGAAGAACTTGTGGAGCATCTGCGGCTGGCCGGCGATGCCGAAACCGAAGACGAGGAACCAGCCGAATGCCGTCCAGACCGGGATGCGGCCGAGCGGTGCGAGGAACTCCGGGCCGAAGGCAGGGGCGACGGCCAGCGAGGTGGCGATCGTCCCCGGGCCGCCGGCGGTGGCGAGCGCGAAGGCGAAGATCGCCACCGCCGCCACGAGCATCAGGCCACCCTGGAAGCAGTCCGCGATCACACCCCCGAGCATGCCGCCGCCGACGCTGTAGAGCAGGATCACCGCGAGCCCCACCGCCACCCCGGCCGGCACCGCCCAGCCGCCGAGCACCCCCTCCCAGCCGAAGACCGAGGCGAGCAGGATGCCGAGGGCCTGGATCTGGGTCCCGAGGTAGCCGACGCTGCCGAGCAGCACCGCGACCGCCGCCGCCCCGCCGACGCCGGCGCTGCCGAACCGTTGTCGCAGGAGGTCGGAGACGGTGTAGACCTCGCCGGTAGCGGCGAGCCGCCGCAGCCGCCAGCCGAGCCCGGCGGCCAGCAGCGCGGGGGTCAGGCCGAGCGGGAGGAAGATGAAGAACGCCCCGAAACCGAGCCGGTAGGCGAGCCCCGGCCCCCCGAGGAAGAGGAAGCCGCTGAAGGCGGTCGCCATCGTCGCGAGCGCCGTCATCCAGAGGCCCGGCCGGCGGCCGGCGAGGAAGAAATCTTCCGCGGTACGGGTCCGGCGGCGCGACCACCAGCCGATCGCCGCCACCACGACGAGGTAGAGGAGCGCCGTCGCCGCGAGCCAGAGGCGGTCAGGGCCCGGCATCGGGTTTCTTCTCGCCGCTCCGCGCGGCGTTCGCTTCCGTTTCCGCCACCGGCGGTGGCGAGAGCGCCAGCGCTCCCAGGCCGAGCAGGAGGAGCGGCAGCAGCCAGAGTCCCGCCAGCGCGAGCAGGCTCCCGAACGGCCAGCCGCCGACGAGCTGGCGGCCCGACTCTCCCGGGGCGGCGATCCCCATCGCCGCGCTCCCGGCCGCGAGCGCCGCCAGGGCCCACGAGAGCCACCAGCGGCGAGGGCTCCTGGCGGGGATTCCGGCCGCGAGCAGCCCGAGCGGCAGCCCCACCGCGCCGGCGGCGAAGAGCACCGGCCCCGCCCCCGTGCGGAGGAGGATCCCGGCGAACGCCGCGCACAGCGCGCCGGCCACGAGCCGGAGGCCGAGGCGCGAGGCGCGGGAGGCGGACGGCCGGGAGGGGATCAAGGTGCCGATCATAGAGCGCCCCGTAGAATCAGGCCATGACGATCGCCGGTTCGCGGCGGGCGGTCCCGGCTTCCGGCGCCTCCGCGCCGGTTGCCGCGATCCGGCCTCTTCCCGCCTCCTGGGAGGCTGTCGCCGACCTCGGCGGGCTCCCCTGGGAGAGGGTGCCGGACCCTCTCGTGCTGCTTCGCGCCGAGGACGCCACCGCGCCCGCGCAGCCGACCGTGGTGCGCTGCGGATGGAGCCCGGAAGCGCTCTGGGTGCATTTCGACTGCATGGACGCGCAGCCGTGGGCGACGTTGCGGGAGCGCGACGCGCCGCTCTGGACCGAGGAGGTCGTCGAGGTCTTTCTCGCCGCCGGCGAGAGCGCGCCCGAGCGGTACGTGGAGATCGAGATCAACCCCCACGGCGCGCTGTTCGACGCCCTGATCTCGAACCCCGGCGGGGAGCGGACGGCGCTCGCCGCCGACCCCGGTTTCGACTGGCCGGGCCTGCGCTGGGCCGCCGGACGAAGCGCAACGGGTTGGTGGGGAACCCTCCGCCTGCCATGGGCCGGCCTCCCCTCCGCCGCGGGCGGTCCGCTCCTCGCGCCCCCGTCCAGGCTGCGGGCCAATTTCTACCGGATCGACCGTCCGCCCGGGGAGCCCGCCGAACACTCCGCCTGGTCTCCCACCTTCGTGACCCCCGCGGATTTCCATCGCCCCCGCCGTTTCGGCCACCTGCGCCTCGACGGCGCCCGCCGGAAGGCGCGAACGCGGGCGCGATAGGCTCGAAACATGCGCTGGCTCGCGCTCCTCCTGCTCGCCGCCGCGCCCCCTGCCGACGTGGTGGAGGTCGCCCCCGGCACGGTCGTGCGCTGGCCGGCCGCCGAGATCGTCGAGTGCCGGCAGGCCTCCCGCCGCTCGGCCCCCCTCGACGGCGCCTGCTACTTCCCCATCGACCTGCTCGCCAGGGGCGAGATCGAGGTCGCGATCCGCACCCGCTCCGGGGAGGAGCGGCGGCGGCTCCGCGTCGGGCCGTACCCGTATCCGGTCCAGGAGATCCGCGGGGTCGAGGAGAAGTACGTCGCCCCCTCGGCGGCCGAGCTGGAGCGGATCCGCCTCGACCAGCAGCGCACCGGCGCGCTCTGGGCGCTCGCCTCCGCGCGCCGCTTCACGCTCCCCCTCGCCTCCCCCCTCCCCATCCCGCTCGAAGGGGGCCGGTTCGGCGCCCGGCGGATCTTCAACGGCGAGCCCCGCAGCCCGCACGGCGGCGCCGACTACCGCGCCCGGCCCGGCACTCCGGTGCTCGCCCCCGCCGACGGGGTGGTGGTGCTCGCCGAGGAGCAGTTCTTCGCCGGCCGGGCGGTCTACCTCGACCACGGCGACGGCCTGATCTCGATGTCATTCCACCTCTCCGAGATCGCGGTCGCGGAGGGGCAGGAGGTGAAGCGGGGGCAGCTGATCGGCCGGGTCGGGGCGACCGGACGGGTCACCGGCCCGCACCTGCACTTCGGCCTGCGCTGGCGCGGCGCCCGCATCGATCCGGCGGCGCTGCTCGGCGAGCCGGCCGCGCTCCCGTCAGCCGCCCCCTGAGGGGCGGCCCGGAGGTTCCGCTGCTTCCTAGAGGTCGAGACCCCGCTTGACGAGGAGCGGCGCGACCGACGGCTCGCGGCCGCGGAAGCGGACGAACATCGTCATCGCGTCCTCGCTCCCCCCCTTCTCGAGCACCTCGGTGCGGAAGGCGCGCGCCGTCTCCGGATCGAAGAGCCCCTTCTCGCGGAACGCCTCGAAGGCGTCGGCGTCGAGCACCTCGGCCCAGATGTAGCTGTAGTAGCCCGCCGAGTAGCCGGCGCCGCCGCCGAAGATGTGCTGGAAGTAGGAGGAGCGGTAGCGCGGCACGATCTCGCGCGGCATGCCGATCCGGGCGAGGGCGATCCGCTCCAGGGTGTCGGTGTCGGGCGCGGCTGCCGCCGCCAGGGTGTGCCACTCCATGTCGAGGTAGGAGGCCGCGAGGTACTCGACGCTCTTGAACCCCTGGTTGAACCGCTGTGTCTGCTCGATCTTCTCCACCAGCGCCGCGGGAATCGGCTCGCCGGTCTGCCAGTGGCGGGCGTAGGTGGCGAGCACCTCGGGGGCGAACGCCCAGTTCTCCATGATCTGCGAGGGGAGCTCGACGAAGTCGCGCGGGGTGCCGGCGAGCGAGCGGTAGCGGATGCGCGAGAGGATCGAGTGGAGGCCGTGGCCGAGCTCGTGGAAGAGGGTCTCGACCTCGTCCCGGGAGAGCAGCGCCGGGGCGTCGCCCGTGGGGCGGGAGAAGTTCCCGACGTTGACGACGACCGGCCGGATCTCCTCGCCGTCACGCTGGTACTGGCCGCGGTAGCGGCTCGACCAGGCCCCCGAGCGCTTGCCCGGCCGCGGGAAGTAGTCGGTGTAGAAGACCGCGAGATGGGAGCCGTCGGCGTCGGTCACCTCGAACGCCTTCACCTCCGGATGGTAGACGGGGATATCCGGGCGCTCGGTGAAGGTGATCCCGTAGAGCCGGTGGGCGACCGCGAAGGCGCCGTCGCGCACCCGTTCGAGCGGGAAGTAGGGGCGCAGCGAGTCCTCGTCGAGGGCGAACTCCGCCTGCCGCACCTTCTCGGTGTAGTAGAACCAGTCCCACGGCTCGAGCTGGAAGTCGTGGCCGTCGGCGGCGATCGCCGCCTGCAGCGCCGCCGCCTCGCGGGCCGCGACCTTCCGGGCGGCGCCCCAGAGCTGCCCGAGGAGATCGTAGACCCGCGCCGGGTTCTCCGCCATGTTCTCGTCGAGGACGAAGTCGGCCCAGGTCGGGAAGCCGAGCAGGCGCGCGGCCTCGGCGCGGAGGGCGGCGATCTGCGCCACCAGCGCCCGCGTGTCGCGCTCGTCGCCGTGGCTGCCCCGCGTCGTGTAGGCGGTGAAGAGCTCACGGCGCAGCTCGCGGTTCTCGGCCGCGGCGAGGAACGGCCAGAGGCTCGGGCCGTGGAGGGTGAAGACCCACTTCCCCGCGAGCCCCGCCTGCTCGGCGGCGGCGGCCGCGCCGGCGACGACCCGGTCGGAGAGGCCGGCGAGATCTTCCCGCTTCTCGACCACCAGCCGGTAGCCGTTCATCTCCGCGAGCAGGCTCTCGCCGACCCGCACCCCGAGCGAGGCGAGCTCGGCGTTGATCGCCCGCAGCCGCTCCCGCCCCGCCGGCGCGAGCAACGCGCCGCCGCGCGTGAACCGCTTCCAAGTCTCATCGAGGAGCCGGGCCTGATCGGGTTCGAGGTCGAGCGCCGCGCGCCCCTCCCAGACCGTCCGCACCCGGGCGAAGAGCCCCTCGTCGAGGTTGATGTCGTCGCGGTGGGCGGCGAGCATCGGCGCCGTCCGCTTCTGGATCGCCTGCAGCTCGTCGTTCGTCTCGGCGCCGACGAGGTTCTGGAAGACGGAGAGGACCCGGCCGAGCAGCTCGCCCGAGCCGTCGAGGGCCGCGATGGTGTTGGCGAAGGTGGCCGGCTCCGGCGCGGCGACGATCGTGGCGATCTCCTGCTTCTGCGCCGCGATCCCCGCCTCGATCGCCGGCAGGAACTGCTCCGGCCGGATCTCGGCGAACGGCGGCACGCCGAACGGCGTCTGCCAGTCGGCGAGCAGGGGGTTGGCGCTCTCCGCGGCGCGGGCGGCGGCGGGCAGGATGGTGGCGAACAGCGCGCCCAGCAGGGCGAGGCAGACGACCCACTCTCTCATCGGGGATCTCCTCCGGTCGGAGCCGGGCGCGAGGGGCGCCGGGCCACCCCCGGATTCTATCCGGGGCCCCGGTGGCGAGGCCGGAGACGGGCGTCGCTCAGCCGCCGGCGAGCGGGCGCCGCTCGGGGGAGAGCGCGTGGCGGTACTGCTCGGCGAGCGGAGCCGTCTCCTCGCGGGTGACGAACCGTTCGTAGAGGTTCGTGCGCTGGCGCGGGGTGTAGCCGGCGGCGTGGATGAGCCGCTCCATCTCCTCCTGGCTCATCTGGTAGCGGGCGCCCGCCGCGGCGACGACGTTCTCCTCGATCATGATCGAGCCGAGGTCGTCGGCGCCGAAGGCGAGGCCGAGCTGGCCGATCTTCTTCCCCTGGGTGACCCAGCTCGCCTGAAGGTGCGTCACGTTGTCGAGGAAGAGCCGGGCGACCGCGAGCAGCGTCAGGTACTCGTGGGCGGAGACCTCCGGCAGGTCGGGCAGATCGGTGTGCTCGCGCTGGAAGGTCCAGGGGATGAAGGCGGTGAAGCCGCCGGTCTCGTCCTGCAGATCGCGGATCCGGTGCAGGTGCTCGACCCGCGCCGCGAGCTCCTCGCCCATGCCGAACATCATCGTCGCCGTCGTGCGCAGCTCGAGCCGGTGCGCCTGCCGCATCACCTCGATCCACTCGTCGGCCGACGCCTTCGGGTGGGCGAGCACCTCCTTGCGGATCGCGTCGGAGAGGATCTCGGCGCCGCCGCCGGGGATCGACATCAGCCCCGCCTCCTTGAGCCGGCCGATCACCTCGGCGAAGCTCAGCCGCTCCTTCTTGGCGAGGAACTTCACCTCCGGCGGCGAGAAGGCGTGGCGGTGGATCGTCGGGTACCGCTCCCGGATGAAGCCGAGGAGATCGAGGTAGTACTGGAGCGGCAGGTCGGGATGGACGCCCCCCTGGAGGAGGATCCCGGTGCCGTGCAGCGCGAGCGTCTCCTCGATCTTCCGGCCGATCTCCTCGAACGGCACGAGGTACCCCTCCGGATCCCCGGGAGGCCGGTAGAAGGCGCAGAAGCGGCACTTGTAGACGCAGACGTTCGTGTAGTTGATGTTCCGGTCGATCGCGTAGGTGGCGACCGCCGGATCGTTCATCCGCTCACGCACGGCCTGGGCCGCGAGGCCGAGGTCGAGCAGATCGCCGTCGAGCAGCAGACGGTGGGCGTCCCCGGCGCTGATCCGGCGGCCCGCCACCGCATCGTCGAGGATCGCCGCCACCGCCCGCCCGGAAGGTTCGAAACCAGACATGGCGGCGGATTCTACCAGCGCGGCGGGAGCCGGCTCTTCTTCGGATCAGATCGAGTCGCGACGCCGGGATCGGCCCCCGCTCACCGTCCGCCCACGACCACGAGCCCCTCGCGGCGGGCGGCGAGGTTGAGCAGATCGTCGAGGGAGACGAAAGCGAGCGGGGGACCGGCGTCGGGGGTGAGGGCGAGGCAGGAGGCGAGCTGGAGGGCGTCGGCGGCGCGGAGCGGATGGACGCGCAGGAGGCGGCGGGCGAGCCGGCGCACGGCGGGGCCGATCGGGACCTCCGCCCAGACGCTCGCGAGCAGATCGAGCTGGACGAGGAGCGCCTCGACCTCCGGGGGGTCGAGGCGCCCTTCCCGCTCCCGGCGGGCGATCGCCGAGACGCATTCGATCTCGGTCGTCGCGGCGACGACCGGACGGCTCTCCTCCTCGAGCAGCAGTTTCCGAAGTCCGTCCGCCTCGGGCGCCTCTTCGAGCAGCACGCTGACGATCGCCGAGGAGTCCCAGAACCTCACCGGCCCTCCCGCCGCTCCGCGACGACCGCGTCCACGAGCGCGGCAACCTGCCTAGTGCGCACCGGGCGGAAACGCCGCAGCTCACCGGCTTCGCCGCGCGGACGGAGCACGAGGCCCCGCCGGACGAGCGTCTCGAGCTGCTGCTCGCCGGCGCTGGCCGGAACCGGCTCGAGCCGGGCGACCGGGCGGCCACGATCGGTGATGGTGACGCTCGCCCCCTCTCGCACCTCGTCGAGCAGCGCGCTCAGCCGGTTCTTCGCTTCGGAGATCGAGACGGTAGTCACGTGGCTATTTTAGCTAATTCAACATGGCTTGAATAGCCATTTAGACACGATCACTTCGATCGCCCGTTCGCCTGGGGCCGGGCTCACTCCGCGACGTAGTCGCGCAGGATCTCCCGCCAGGGGCCGGCGGCGCGGAGGCGGGAGAGGTTGCCGAAGTGGCCGCCGACGGTGCGGTTGACGAAGAGGAGATCGGCGGGGAAGACGATGTCGCTGGTCGCGTCGAGGTTCTCCCAGCCGAGCGAGAAGAGGCGCCGGTAGACCGAATCGTCCTCGCCGAAGCGGTAGGGCGGTGCCGGGCGGAACGCCTCGGCGAAGAGCGCCGCGTACGGCCGGACGAGCTCCTCCCCCACCGCCTCGCCGCCGCTCCGGCGCACGCCGAGCGCGGCGAGCAGCGGCGGGATCTCCTCGACGCGGCCGGCGAGCACCGCGCGGGTGAGCGCCGCGTAGCCGTGGGCGAGCGCCGGCGGCACCTCCTTCACGCAGCCGAAGTCGTAGACCGCCAGCCGGCCGCCGGGCAGGAAGGCGAAGTTGGCGAGGTTCGGGTCGGCGTGGAGGAGCCGGTGGCGGAAGAGGCCGCGCAGCAGGAACTCGAAGAGCGTCCGTCCCCACCGGTCGCGCTCCGCCTGCGCCACGCCGTCGGCACAGACCTCGTCGGCCGAGAGCCCCTCGATCCGCTCGCAGGTGATCACCCGGCGTGCCGATGCCTCCGCGATCACCGCCGGCACCACGATCTCCGGCACCGCGGCGTGGAGCGCGGCGAGCCGCCGGGCGTTCTCCGCCTCGTGACGGTAGTCGATCTCCTCGCGGAGCCGGTCGCGCACCTCGTTCCAGACCGGCTCGAAATCGGTCTCCGAGACGAGCGCGAAGAGCGTCTCCAGGAGGAGGCGCAGGTTGTCGAGGTCGGCCTCGATCACCTCGGCGATCAGCGGATACTGCACCTTGACGACGACCGGTCTGCCATCGGCGAGCGTGGCCCGGTGGACCTGTCCGATCGAAGCCGCGGCGAACGCCTCCGGCTCGATCTCCCGGAAGAGCTGGCGCCAGCCGGGCAGCGCCGCATCGAGCTCGTAGCCGATGATCTCGAACGGAAGCCGGGGCGCCTCGCGCTGGAGCCCGCGCAGCACCGCCGTCACCTCGGGGGGGAGCGCCGCCTCGTGCAGGCTCAGCATCTGCCCGACCTTCATCGCCGCGCCCTTCAGCTCGCCGAGCGTCTCGACGATCCGGGCGGCGTTGCGCACCAGCAGCTCGCGGCGGCGGGCGGCCCGGGCCGTTTCGTCCCCGGCGAGGCCGCGCAGGCCTTCACCGGCGAGCGAAACCCCGATCCGGCCCACGAGGCCTCCGAGGCGCAGCAGGCGGCGCAGGGGAGAGGTGATCATCGTCGCCGCGCCGGCGGCCGCTCCCGGCCGGACGTCAGCACGCCGGCAGCGTGGCGAGCAGCCCGTGGGCGTGGGCGCGGCGATGGAACTCGGCGAGCCCGGCGAGCTCGTCGGGGCCGAGCGGATAGCGCAGGTGCCGGGTGAAGTAGTCGCGCAGCACGGGCACGGGCAGCCCGGTGGCGTGCGCCGCTTCGGAGACGATCTGCGGCAGCTCGCGTCTCCCGATCGCGAAGCTCTCGGCGAGCAGCTCGGCGAGACCGGGGCGCAGCCCCTCCGCCGTGGCCGCCCAGACCGCGAAGACGAACGGCAGGCCGGTCAGCTCCCGCCAGGCGGCGGCGAGATCGAGTACGTGCACCCGGTCGCGGTCGACCGCGAGCGCCGGGTCGCCGATCAGGAGCGCCGCGTCGTGCGCGGCGAGCATCTCGTCGACCGCCGGCGGCGCGGGCGTGAAGGCCGGTTCGAGCCCGCGGGCGGCGAGCAGCAGGCGCAGGAGCGCGACCGAGGTCCGGCTGTTGACGTCCACCGCCACCGAACGGATCTCGGCCAGCGGCCGGCGCGAGACGAGCAGCACGCTCCGCACCTCGGCCACGGCGGCAATTCCGAGCTCGCCCACCCGCCGCACTCCCGGGATCCGCGCCAGCTCGATCGTCGGCACGAGGCCGACCTCCAGCGTGCCGGCGGCCAGCCGGTCGGCGACCACCGCCGGCGGCAGGTCGAGCGCCTCGACGCCGTCGCCGCCGAGCCCCTGCCGGAGCCCGCGGGCGAGCGGCCACGAGTTCAGATAGTGGACGATGCCGATGCGAAGCGGAGCGTTCATGGTCACCGGAAGCGGCCGGGGCCGGGCACCGCGCGCCCGCGGACGCCTGGCGCTGCGGAGGCAGCGGCGGCCCGCACGGCCGCGGTCACTTGGACATCGCCGCGAGGAAGTCGGCGTTGGACTTCAGCTTCGAGAGCTTGTCGAGCAGCAGCTCCATCGATTCGACGGTGGAGAGCGGGTTGAGGACCTTGCGCAGCACCCAGACGCGTCGCAGCTCGTCCTCGGGCATCAGCAGCTCCTCCTTCCGGGTGCCGCTCTTGTTGATGTCGATCGCCGGGAAGGTCCGCTTGTCGACGAGCTTCCGGTCGAGATGGATCTCGCAGTTGCCGGTCCCCTTGAACTCCTCGAAGATGACGTCGTCCATCCGCGAGCCGGTGTCGATCAGCGCGGTGGCGATGATCGTCAGCGAGCCGCCCTCCTCGATGTTCCGGGCGGCGCCGAAGAAGCGCTTCGGCCGGTGGAGGGCGTTGGCGTCGATACCGCCGGAGAGCACCTTCCCCGAGGGGGGCTGCACCGTGTTGTAGGCGCGGGCGAGGCGGGTGATCGAGTCGAGCAGGATGACCACGTCCCGCTTGTGCTCGACCAGCCGCTTCGCCTTCTCGATCACCATCTCGGCGACCTGCACGTGGCGGGTGGCGGGTTCGTCGAAGGTCGAGGAGACGACCTCGCCCTGGACCGACCGCTGCATGTCGGTGACCTCTTCGGGGCGCTCGTCGATCAGCAGCACGATGAGCGCCACCTCCGGATGGTTCTTCGCCACCGAGTGGGCGATCGACTGCAGCAGCATCGTCTTGCCGGTGCGCGGCGGCGCGACGATCAGCGCCCGCTGCCCCTTGCCCATCGGGGTCACGAGATCCATCACCCGCGCCGACATGTCGCCCGCCACCTCGAGGCGCAGGCGCTCCTCGGGGTAGAGCGGGGTGAGGTTGTCGAAGAAGACCTTCGAGCGCGTGAGGTCCGGCGCCTCGAAGTTGATCGCCTCGACCTTGATCAGGGCGAAGTACCGCTCCCCCTCCTTCGGCTGCCGGACCTGCCCGGAGACGGTGTCGCCGGTGCGCAGGTCGAAGCGGCGGATCTGCGACGGCGAGACGTAGATGTCGTCCGGCCCGGGCAGGTAGTTGTACTCCGGCGCCCGCAGGAAGCCGAAGCCGTCCGGCAGGCACTCGAGCACGCCCTCGGCGAAGATCAGCCCGCTCTTCTCGGTCTGCGCCTGGAGGATCTTGAAGATCAGCTCCTGCTTGCGCAGCCCGGCGGCGCCCTCGACGCCGAGCTCGAGCGCCGCCTGCGCCAGCTCGGCGGCGTTCATCTCCTTGAGCGTGCGGATGTCGAGCATCGGACGCCCGTCGGCCGGAGGCGGCGGCAGATCCGCCGCCAGCGAAGCCTCGCTCGGCAACTCGTGGTCCAGCACCTTAGCCACTCCCTTCTTTCCTCTCCGCATGCGGCGCGCGCGCGACCGCGAGAACGTCTTCGATGTATCTCCAGAGCTCACGAGTTCCCTCCCCGGTGTGGGACGAAAAGGCGTGGACCGGCCGCTCGGCGGCCAGCATCAGGGTTTCCCGGACGGCGGCGAGCGCCTTCGCCCGCCGCCCTTTCGGCACCTTGTCGATCTTGGTGGCGACCACCGCGAACGGCGCCTGCACCTCGTCGAGAAAGGTCGCGGCCTGCTGGTCGAGCCGGGTGGGGCCGACCTCCGCGTCGACGAGCAACAACACGGTACGGCTCGCGGCGGGCTGCCGAAAGTACGCTTCGATCAGCTCTCCCCACCGGGCGCGCTCGGAGCGCGCGGCACGGGCGTAGCCGTAGCCGGGCAGATCGACGACGAAGAAGCGGCCGTCGACCAGATAGAAATGGATCGCGCGCGTCCGCCCCGGGGTGCGGCTGACGCGCGCGAGCGCGGCGCGTCCCAGGAGCCGGTTGAGCAGCGACGACTTGCCCACGTTGGAGCGCCCCACCAGGGCGAGCTCCGGGCGTCCGTCGCGCGGGAGGTCCCGCTCGCCGTGCACGGCCCGGAAGAGTTCCGCCTGGGGGTTTCTCATTCGTTTCTAGGACTCCAACCGGATCGGGGAGGCGCGACGCCCAAGGGCGCATTCGCGCGGTGCGACTCGGATGTCCAAACGGGTTGGCCGCCGGGGGCTACCGGCTCCCGTGGCGGCCCCGGCGACTGTCAGTGGGCCGTCGAATCGGACCCGGCCGGCGGCTCGGTGGAAGCCTGCGAGTATTCTTTCCTATTCGCCCCCGGAACCGCAAGGGGGCCCTCGAGGGCGAGGCGGAGCACCTCGTCCATCGACTCCACCAGCTCGAACTGCATCGCGCCCCGGACCTCCGGAGGGATCTCCTCGAGATCCTTCTCGTTCTCGCGGGGCAGCAGCACCTGCGGGATGCCGGCCCGGAAGGCGGCGAGGACCTTCTCCTTGATCCCCCCCACCGGCAGCACCTTGCCGCGCAGCGTGACCTCGCCGGTCATCGCCACGTCGCGCCGCACCGGGATCGCGGCCACCGCCGAGACGAGCGCCGTGGCCATCGTGATCCCCGCCGACGGTCCGTCCTTCGGGATCGCCCCCTCGGGGACGTGGATGTGCAGGTCGAGCCGCTCGCTGAACTCGGGATCGATCCCGAGCAGCTCGGCGCGGCTGCGCAGGTAGGAGACGGCGGCGCGGGCGGACTCCTGCATCACCTCGCCGAGCTGACCGGTGATCGTCAGCTTCCCCTTCCCCTTCATCAGCCCGACCTCGACCTCGAGCAGGTCGCCGCCGACCTCGGTCCAGGCGAGGCCGGTCGCGACGCCCACCTCCGGATGCTCGCCACGCCGGTACGGGCGGTAGCGGGCGCGCCCGAGCAGCTCGCCGAGCAGCTCCGGAGTGACCTCGACGCGGATCCCCTTCCCCTCGGTGACCACCCGCCGCGCCACCTTCCGGCAGACCGACGCCACCTCGCGATCGAGGTTGCGCACCCCCGCCTCGCGGGTGTACCCCTCGATGAGCTGGCGCAGCCCGTCGTCCGGCACCGCGATCTGCTCGTCGGTGAGGCCGTGCGCCTTCACCTGCTTCGGCAGCAGGAACTGCCGGGCGATGGCGAGCTTCTCGTTCGGGGTGTAGCCCGAGAGGTGGATGATCTCCATCCGGTCGCGCAGCGGCGCCGGAATCGGGTGGGCGACGTTCGCGGTGCAGATGAACATCACCTTCGAGAGGTCGTACTCGACGTCCAGGTAATGGTCGACGAAGGCGTCGTTCTGCGCCGGGTCGAGCACCTCCAGCAGCGCCGAGGAGGGGTCGCCGCGGAAGTCCATCGACATCTTGTCGACCTCGTCGAGGAGGAAGACCGGGTTCACCGTGCCGGCCTTCTTCATCATCTGGATGATCTGGCCGGGGAAGGCGCCGATGTAGGTGCGCCGGTGGCCGCGGATCTCGGCCTCGTCGCGCACCCCGCCGAGCGAGAGCCGGACGAACCGCCGTCCGGTCGCCCGGGCGATCGAGCTGGCGAGCGACGACTTGCCCACTCCCGGCGGCCCCACGAAGCAGAGGATCGAGGCCTGGGTGCGGCCGGTCAGCTGGCGCACCGCGAGGAACTCGAGGATCCGCTCCTTGATCTTCTCGAGGCCGTAATGGTCGGCGTCGAGGATCTCCTCGGCCCGCTTGAGATCCCGGAGCTCCTTGCTCGCCCGCTTCCAGGGCACCGAAATGAGCCAGTCGATGTAGTTGCGCGAGACCGTCGATTCGGCCGAGACCGGCGGCATCGCCTCGAGCCGCTTGAGCTCCTGCTCGGCCTTCTCGCGGGCGGCCTTCGGCATCCCGGCCTTCTCGATCCGCTCCTTGAGCTCGAGCAGCTCGTCGCCGCGATCGTCCTTGCGCCCCAGCTCCTGATGGATGGCCTTGATCTTCTCGTTGAGGTAGTACTCCTTCTGGGCCTTCTCCATCTGCTTCTTGACCTGCACGTTGATCCGCTTGTCGATGTTCAGCTTCTCGATCTCGATGTCGAGCAGATCGTGCAGGCGCTGGAGGCGCTCGTACGGATTGAGCAGCTCGAGCAGGCTCTGCTTCTCCGCGGTGGTCACCATGAGGTGCGCGCAGAGGGTGTCGGCGAAGCGGTCGGCGTCGTCGAGCTTGAGCGTCGGGAGCAGCCCCTCGAAGGCGAGGTGGTGCGACATCTTCGCGTACTGCTCGAAGATGCCGAGGACCTTGGTCATGTAGAGCTCGAGCTTGTCGCTGAGCGGGACGGCGGTGTCGAACGACTCGATCTCCGCCTCGGCCGCCGGCTCGCCGGCGAGCGCGAGGAGCCGCGAGCGGCGCAGCCCCTCGACCATCACCTTGACGTTGCCGTTCGGCAGCTTCAGGTTCTGCACCACCCGCGCCACCACGCCGAGATCGTAGAGATCGTCCCGGCCCGGCTCGTCCACCTTCGGGTCGCGCTGGGCGACGAGGAAGATCTGCCGTTCGGGGGCGAGCAGCGCCCGCTCGAGGGCCCGCACCGAGCCCTCGCGGCCGACGATGAACGGCGCCATCATGTGCGGGAAGACCACCATGTCGCGCAGCGGCACGACGGGCAGCCGTTCGGTGCGTCCGTGCTGGAAGGCGGCGGTCATCTCGGCTCACCCCGCCTTCCGCAGGACGGTGATCGGCGCCGCGCGCTTGAGCACCGCCTCCTCGGTGATCACGCACTCCTCGATCTCCCGCTGCGAGGGGATCGTGTACATCAGCTCGAGCATCAGATCCTCGAGGATGATCCGCAGGCCGCGCGCGCCGACGTTCCGCTTGAGCGCCTCGCGCGCCACCGCGAGGAGCGCCTCGTCGGTGAACTCGAGCCGCACCTCCTCGAAGCCGAAGATCGTCTGGTACTGCTTGATCAGGCTGTTCTTCGGCTCCCGGAGGATCCGGACCAGCGCGGCCTCGTCGAGCCCCTCGAGCGTCGCCAGCACCGGCAGCCGCCCGACGAGCTCCGGGATCAGACCGAACTTGATCAGATCCTCCGGCAGCACCTGCTCGAGGAGCTGCGCCAGCGACTTCTCCTTCCGCCCCTTGATCTCGGCGCCGAAGCCGAGGGTCTTCTGGTTCAGCCGCCGCTCGACCTGCTCGTCGAGGCCGACGAACGCCCCGCCGCAGATGAAGAGGATGTTCGAGGTGTCGATCTGCAGGAACTCCTGGTGCGGATGCTTGCGCCCGCCCTGCGGCGGCACGTTGCAGACGGTCCCCTCGAGGATCTTGAGCAGCGCCTGCTGCACCCCCTCGCCCGAGACGTCGCGGGTGATCGACGGGTTCTCCCCCTTGCGCGCGATCTTGTCGATCTCGTCGATGTAGACGATGCCGCGCTGGGTCTTCTCCTTGTCGTTCCCCGAGGCCTGGTAGAGCTTGAGGATGATGTTCTCGACGTCCTCGCCGACGTAGCCCGCCTCGGTGAGGGTGGTGGCGTCGGCGATCGTGAACGGGACCGAGAGCAGCCGCGCGAGGGTCTGGGCGAGGAGCGTCTTGCCGGTGCCGGTGGGGCCGATCAGGAGGATGTTCGCCTTCTGGAGCTCGACCTCCTGCCGGGACCGCTCCGCGAACTCGATGCGCCGGTAATGGTTGTAGACGGCGACCGCCAGCTTCTTCTTCGCGGTCTCCTGGCCGATGACGTAATCGTCGAGGAGCGCCTTGATCTCCTTCGGCTTCGGGAGGCTGGTCTCCTGCTGCTGTTCGTGCAGCCGGTCCTCGGCGATGATGTCGAGACAGATGTCGACACACTCGTCGCAGATGAACACGGTCGGACCGGCGATGAGCTTCTTGACCTCCCGCTGGCTCTTGTTGCAGAAGGAGCACCTGAGGGTGTCTTCGCCGGTTTCGCGCTTCGCCATCTCACCTCCGCCGGGGACCCCGCCCCCAGGGCATGCGGGTCCTCCCGCTCACGTCCAACCGCGGCGCGGCCGTCTCCATTCCCGCCGGCCGCGAAACGCGTGCCGGCGCCTTCGGTTCGGTTCCGCGCCGGGACGCTTCCTGAAATCTTAGCAGACGCCTCGCGGCGCTCAGTCCTGCCGCCTGACCATCACCTCGTCGGCGATGCCGTAGGCGACCGCCTCTTCGGCCGAGAGGATCTTGTCCCGCTCGGTGTCGGCGTGGATCAGCTCCTTCGTCTGCCCGGTGTGGAAGGCGAGGATCTCGTCGATCCGCTCGCGCATCTTGAGCAGCTCGCGCGCGTGGATCTCGATCTCCGTCTGCTGGCCGGCAAGGCCGTAGAGCAGCGGCTGGTGGATCAGCACCCGGCTGTTGGGCAGCACCCGCCGCTTGCCCCGGGTGCCGGCCGCCAGCAGCACCGCCGCCATCGACGCCGCCTGGCCGATGCAGAAGGTGGCGACGTCCGGCTTCACGTACTGCATCGTGTCGTAGATCGCCATGCCGGCGCTCACCGACCCGCCGGGCGAGTTGATGTAGAGCTGAATGTCGCGCTCCGGGTTCTCCGCCTCGAGGAAGAGCATCTGGGCGATGACCAGGCTCGCGATCTCGTCCTCGATCGGCCGGCCGAGGAAGATGATGTTGTCCTTGAGCAGGCGCGAGTAGATGTCGTAGGCGCGCTCGCCCCGGTTCGACTGCTCGATCACCATCGGCACCAGCATCGTCGTCTCTCCGTTCCCCGTTCCGCCCGCGCTCAGGCTTCGGGCGTCTCCCCGAGCATGAGGGAAAGCGCCTTCTCGTGCCGCAGCTGGGCGCGGAAAGCCCGGAGCTGACCGCTGCGATCGAGCTGCTGGCGAACCGTCATCGCGGAGTGGCCCTGGCTCCGCCCGAGCGCGGCGAGGGCCGCCTCGAACTCCTCCTCCGGCACCTCCAGCTCCTTCGCCTCGGCCACCGCGTCGAGGAGAAGGCGGGCATGCACCCGCCGCTCGGCCTGCGGCTTGAGCTGGTTGCCGATCCCCTGCCAGTCGATCTCCGAGCGCTGCAGGTCGACGCCCCGCAGCGCCAGGCTCTCGGCGTACTCGCGCATCAGGCTCTCGGTCTCCTCCCGCACCACGCCTTCGGGCAGCGGCAGCGGATGGCGCTCGATCAGCTGGTTGAGCAGCGCCTGTTCACGCTGCCGCCGGCGCTCCCTCTGCTTGGCCGCCCGGAGCTGCTCGCGGATCGACTCGCGCAGCCCGGCGAGCGTCGTGAACTTCCCGACGCGCGCCGCGAAGGCGTCGTCGAGCTCGGGCAGCACCGGCGAGAGCAGCTCGCGGAGGGTGACCCGGAACCGGCGCACGGTCGCGTTCTCCCCCTCGCCCTCGCGGCGCTCGAACTCCCGGTCCTGGCCGACCTCGGCGCCCACCAGCGCCAGGCTCAGCTCCTCCCAGACGCGGGGCGCGCCGATCTCGACCTCGGTCTCCTGCGGTTCCGGTTCACCGCTCCCTTCTCCGGTGAGCTCGACGACCTGCAGGCGGGCGCGGTCCCCGTGGGCGGCGGAACGGGTGGCGGGCACCCAGTCCGCGGCCTGGTGGCGCAGCTCGCCGAGCGCGGCCGCGACCTCTTCGTCCGCCGGCTCGACGGCGGGGTCCGGCAGGTCGAAATCGACGATGTTGCGCAGCTCGATCGCCGGCCGCGTCTCGACGGTGGCCGTGAAGCGCAGCGGCTCACCGGCCTTGTATTCGATCCCCGCGACCTCGGGTGCGCCGAGCGGCCGCAGCTCCCGCTCGGCCTCGGCGAGCTTCCAGTAGCGCGGCACCAGCCGCTCGACCACGCGCCGCTCGATCTCCTCGGGGAACTGCCGCTCCACGAGCGTCACCGGCACCTTCCCCCGCCGGAAGCCCGGCAGCCGCACCTCGCGCGCGAGCTCGCGCACGACGCGCCCCGATTCGGCCTCCACCGCCGCCGCCGGCACCTCGACCTCGAGCCGCGTGCGGCAGGGGCCGGTCTCTTCCATTGCAAGCACGACGCTCATCGTCGGTTCTCTTCCTCTCTGTCGGTTTACCCGGGAGGTTCGCCACGCCGGGGGGATGGTGCGAAAGGGGGGACTCGAACCCCCAACCCGATCACTCGGGACTAGATCCTAAGTCTAGCGCGTCTGCCAGTTCCGCCACTTTCGCGCTGCCTGGCCCCGGACGCCGCAGGGCCCCGGATCGGGCACAAGGGGGGGGTGGTGAGCCGCGTAGGACTTGAACCTACAACCCGCAGATTAAGAGTCTGCTGCTCTACCAATTGAGCTAGCGGCCCGCCCGGGGAAACTATAAACAGGGAACGCCCGGCAGCGCAACCCCCGCCGGGGCGATCTCAGAGAAGGCTCTTGATCTCCGCGCGGCCGACGATGGAGACGGCCGAGATGATCAGCGCCGCCGTGCCCCGCGCGAACTCCGGCATGTCGATCGCGACCTCGAGCCGCCCGTTCCGGTCGGTCTCGCCGGCGTTGACGATCCTTGGCTCGGCCACCGTGGAGAGGATCTTGATCTGGACCTGAGCGCCACCGACCGGCTGGCCGCTGCGGCTCGTGGAGGCGCGCACCACCACCTGATTGCGCACCCCGGGCTCGATCTCGCCACCCTCCTCGACGGTGAGCACCAGTTGATCGGTCTCCGACTCGCTGGAGAGATAGTCGAGGATCACCTGGTCGAGCGTCGGGCCGGCGGCCGCCTCCGGCCGCAGCACCGTGGCTTCCGTCGTCGGACGCGGCGTCGGCCGGACCCCGAACTGCGCGGTGAGCTTCTCGTCGAAGCGGCCGGCGCGGATGGCGGCGATGATCGTCCGGTGCTGGTGCTCCATGAGCGAGGCGACCGCCTGCTCGCCCTTCCCCTCGGCCATGAGCGCCGCATAGTTCGAGCGCTTCGCGGCGAGGACCTGGCCGCCGATGTAGATCACGCTCTCGATGAACGGGTTGTTCATCCCCTTGTCCTCGGTCTGGACGTGGAGGACGAGGTCACCGTGGCGTACGTCGGTGTTGTAACCCGTGATCATCTGGTGCGGTGGCGGAAAAGGCGCGGAGCCCGCGATTGGCTGATTCTAGGAACCCATACGCGGAGGGTCAAGGAGCAGGCCGGCCCGCGGTTGGCTGGCCTGCCGGGCCGTGGCAGAATCGGCGCCCGCAGCCGCGGGCCCGGGGACTCGTTCCCGTCCACGCCCTCGTCTCCCGGAGGAGTCTCGTTTTCGATGGTGCCAGATTCCGCCCGCTTCCGTCCCGCCTCCCTTCGCCCGCGGCGCGCCCGGCCCCGGAGGCCACGCCGGTGAACGGCCCGATCCTGATCGCCTACTTCCGGGAGGAGAAGCTCCCGCCCTACCGCGCCGCGCTCCTCGCCGCCGGGGTCCCGGCCGGCGCGATCGTTCCGGTCTCTCCCCGCAGTGCCGAAGCCGCCGACCCCGCCGGGCTCGTGGCGGCGGCCGCCGGCCTGCTGCTGACCGGCGGCCCCGACCTGCAGCCGGCGCTCTACCGGGAGGCCCGCCTCCCCGCCGCGAAGGTGGACGAGCCCCAGCCCGGCCGCGACCAGCTCGAGTGGGATCTGCTCGCGGCGGCGGCCCGCCATCACCGTCCGGTATTCGGGATCTGCCGGGGCGTTCAGCTGCTCAACGTCTTTCTCGGCGGCACCCTCTACCAGGACCTGCCGCTGCAGCTGCCGCAGGCGGGGCCGCACGGACGCCCCGGAGCGGCGGGGCCGCCTCTCCCGCAGCCGGCGCACGGCCTGCGGGTTCCGGCCGGCGAGACGCACGAGCTCGCGCGCCTGCTGGCGGCGCCGGGCGTCGAGGTCAACAGCCGCCACCACCAGGCGATCCGGGAGCTCGGCGACGGGTTGCGGGCGGCCGCCACCGCGCCCGATGGCGTGATCGAGGCGATCTATCTCGACTCGCCTTCATGGTGGGCGCGGGGAGTGCAGTGGCATCCCGAGGACCTGGTGGCCGACCCGGTCCACCGCCAGCTCTTCGTACAGTTCGCCGCCGCCTGCGGGCTGCCGGCCGCCGCCCATCCGGGCGCGACCGGGCCGCGGTAGGGCGGCCGCTTCCCGAAAGGAGCCGCGATGACCGAGACCGTGCTGACGACGCGAGAAGGCCGCGTCGCGATCCTGACCGTCAACCGCCCGGAGAAGCTCAACGCCCTCAACGACCAGGTCCGTGACGAGATGCTCGCCGCCCTCGCCGCCCTCGAACAGGACGACGGGATCGGCGCGGTGGTCATCACCGGCAGCGGCGAGAAGGCGTTCATCGCCGGCGCCGACATCGGCGAGTTCGCCGGGCGCACCCCGTTCGACCAGCGGCACGCCATGCGCACCCCCCGGATCTTCGACGTCGGGGCGGAGTTCCCCAAGCCGGTGATCGCGATGATCAACGGCTTCTGCCTCGGTGGCGGCTGCGAGCTGGCGATGGGCTGCGACCTCCGGGTGGCGGCGGACACCGCCCGCTTCGGGCAGCCGGAGATCAAGCTCGGGCTGATCCCCGGCGGCGGCGGCACCCAGCGTCTGCCGCGGCTCGTGGGCCTCGGGCAGGCGCTGCGCCTCATCCTCACCGGCGAGATGATCGGCGCCGCCGAGGCTCGGGAGATCGGCCTCGTCGATCTCGTCTATCCGGCCGCCGAGCTGCGCGCCCGGACCCTCGAGCTCGCCGCCCGGATCGCCGCCTTCAGCCCGCTCACCCTGAAGGTCGCCAAGGAGGCGGTGCGCGCCTCGCAGCGGCTGCCGATCGCCGAAGGGCTCCGCTACGAGCGCGATCTCTTCTGCCTCTGCTTCGCGACCGCCGACAAGGAGGAGGGGGTCGCGGCGTTCCTCGCCAAGCGCGACCCGGTCTGGACCGGCCGCTGAGCGCTGCCGCGGTGGCGCGCCGCCGTCAGCCGCCGGCGGCGCCGCGCCAGGCGTGCACGGCGTAGAAGGAGAGCGCCCCGACGAGCCCCGACATCGGGATCGTCAGCACCCACGCCCAGACGACCCGGGCGGCGATCCCCCAGCGCACCGCCGAGAGGCGCTGCACGGAACCGACGCCGACGATCGCACCGGCGATCGTCTGGGTGGTCGAGACCGGCACCCCGAGCCAGGAGGCGAAGAGCAGCGAGATCGCCCCCGCGGTCTCGGCACAGGCGCCGCCGTACGGCTGCAGGCGGGTGAGCTTCATCCCCATCGTCTTGACGATCCGCCAGCCCCCGAAGAGCATGCCGCTGGAGATCGCCCCGTAACAGACGATCACGATCCAGAACGGAAACTCGATGGTTCCAGCCTCGAACGCCGCCTGCTGCTCGCGCCAGATCGTGGCGTAGAAGAGGGCGGCGACGATCCCCATCGTCTTCTGCGCGTCGTTGGTGCCGAAGCCGAAACTGTAGGCGGCCGACGAGAAGAGCTGGACGATGCGGAAGTGGCGATCGATCTTGCCCGGCGCGGTGCGCCAGAAGATCCGGATCACCAGGACCACGAGGAGGAACCCGAGCGCGAAACCGATGAGCGGCGCGATCACGATGAACGCCACCGTCGTCAGGAACTTCTCCATGTGGACGACCCCGGTGAGCTTGCCGGCGTGCGCGATCGCCGCGCCGCTGAAGCCGCCGAGCAGCGCGTGGGAGCTCGACGTCGGCAGCCCGAAGAACCAGGTGATCAGCCCCCAGAGGATCGCCCCCATCAGTCCCGCGAAGATCACCTCCGGCGTCACCCACTCGGCGTGGACGAACTTGGCCACCGTGTTGGCCACCGCCATCCCGACTCCCAAGGCGGCAGAGAAGCACCAGAACGCCGCCCAGAGCACCGCCGCGCCGGGACGGAGCACGCGGGTGCCGACGACCGTGGCGATCGCGTTGGCGGCGTCGTGGAAGCCGTTGATGAAATCGAAGACGAGCGCGACCGCGAAGATCAGCAGCACCCAGGGCTGCAGAGCCAGAGCCGCCAGGGTGTGGAAGAAGGAGGTATCCACCGCCTCACGCGTACTTGACCAGGATCGTCTCGACGATGTTGGCGACGTCTTCGCACTTGTCGGTGGCGATCTCCAGGTGATCGTAGAGGTCCTTCCACTTGATCACCTCGAGCGGCACCCGGGCCATGCCGTTGAAGAGGTCGTCGAGCGCCTCGCCGAGCACGGCGTCGCCGTCGTTCTCGTACTCGTTGAGTCGGCGGCAGCAGTCCTGGATCTGCGCCGTCTGCCGCAGATCGTGCAACAGGCTCACCGCCGTGACGACCTCCTCGCAGGCCCTCCCCACGATCCGCGCGAGCTCGAGCGCCTGCGGCGTCGGCCGGGTGATCCGGTAGGTCACGACCCGCTGCGCGACCGCGTCCACGTAGTCGAGCACGTCGTCGAGGCGGGTGGTGAGCAGATAGATGTCTTCGCGGTCGATCGGGGTGATGAAGGTCGCGTTGAGCTCGCGGATGACGCGGTGGCAGATCTCGTCCGCGACGTTCTCCACCTTGTGGATGGCGATGGCGGCCTCGCGCACCTGCTCGGGGGTCGTGGCGTTCTCGAAGCAATCGAGGAGCATCGACGCCCCCCGCCGCGCGGTTCCCGCCAGCTCTTCGAGCATCTCGAAGAAGTCCACCCGTCTCGGAATGAGTCGCATCTCTCCCCTTTCGGACCGGGACTGCCCGCGAAGAGCTCGCCGGCGCCGCCCTCGGCCGGCATCCGGGCGAGCCGACGCCGAGCGCTGGATTAGACTATCGCACATGTCGCGACACCACCTTCCACACCCGATTCCGGAGGAGCGCAGCGATGGCACCCCGTGAAGAGATCGCCCTCAGCCGCGACTGCGAGGCGATCCAGATCCCCGATGGCTACCCGGTCCTGCTGCCGAAAGGCTTCCGGGTCCGTATCACCCAGACGCTCGGCGGCACCTTCACCATCGCCGGTGATCTCGGCGGCCTCTACCGCATCGAGGCGAAGGACGCCGACGCGCTCGGACGCGAGGTCGTCGAACAGCCGGTGGTCACCGTCACCAGCGACGCCGACCTGGAACAGCTGGTCTGGACCCAGCTCCGGGAGTGCTACGACCCGGAGATCCCGGTCAACATCGTGGATCTCGGGCTGGTCTACGACTGCCACCTCGAAACCGGTGCCGATGGCGGACGGATCGTCCACATCCAGATGACCCTCACCGCGCCGGGCTGCGGCATGGGCGAGGTCCTCGCCCAGGACGTGCGAAAGCGGCTCGAGGCCCTGCCCGGCGTCGTCCGCGCCGAAGTGGAGATCGTCTTCGATCCGCCCTGGAACCAGTCGATGATGAGCGAGGCGGCGCGCCTGCAACTCGGTTTCTACTGAGACCGTGCAGACCCCGGCCGCCGGAGCACCCATGCCACCGATCGGATCCGATCAGTTCAAGGACACCCTGCGCTTTTTCGCCTCCGGGGTGACGATCCTCACCATCCGGGCGGGCGAGGCGCGTCACGGGCTCACCGTCTCGGCGTTCGCCTCCGTCTCCCCCGAGCCGCCGCTGATCGCGGTCCTCGTGGATCAGCGTCACCGCGGTCACGAGCTGCTTGTCGAGCCGGGAGCGACCTTCGCCGTCAACGTCCTCACCGAAGCGCAGAGCGAACTCTCCGAGCGGTTCGCCTGGAGCCCGGAGGGCGACCGGTTCGCCGCCGGCCGCTGGACGACGGCGGTCACCGGGGCGCCGATCCTCGAGGACGCCCTCGCCTGGCTCGACTGCCGCCCGGTGGAGCGGTTCACGGCCGGGAGCCACTCGGTCTTCGTCGGCGAGGTGCTGGCGAGCGCCACCCGGGAGGACGGACAGGGCCCTCTCCTCTACTGGAACCGCGGCTACCGGAAGCTCGCCCGCTGAGCCCGGCGATGCCCCCGCCCACAGCGCTCTCGCTGGTGGCCACCTGCGCCCTCGGCCTCGAGGAGCTCCTCGCGGCCGAGCTCGCGGCGCTCGGGATCGGCACCTCCGAGACGACCCCGGGCGGGGTGCGCTGGCAGGGCTCCTGGACCGATCTCTACCGCGCCAACTGGCGGCTGCGAACCGCCAACCGGGTGCTCGTCGAGCTCGGGCGCTGGTCGGCTCCGGACGGCGACGCCCTCTACGCCGGCGCCCGCGCGCTCGTCCGGGGGGGCGCCGGCGTCGAACGGAGCTCGGCGCTCCCGCCGGGAACCTGGTTCGACCCCGCGCTGCCGTTCGCGCTCGCCGCCACGACCTCCGGCTCGCAGGTCCGCGACGCCCGCTGGGCGGTGATGCGCGTCAAGGACGGGCTCGTGGACGCCCAGCGCGAGCGGTTCGGCCGGCGGGCCGACGTCGACCGCCGGGACCCGGTCCTCCCGCTGCGTCTCCGTCTGAGCGGTGACGAGGCGACCCTCCTGCTCGACAGCTCCGGCGAGCCGCTCGATCGGCGCGGCTACCGCGTCGTCAGCCGCGGCGCGCCCGTCCGGGAGCAGCTCGCCGCCGCCGCCGTGCTCGCCTCGGGCTGGGATGGAAGCGGCCCGGTCGTCGATCCGATGTGCGGTACCGGCACCCTGCTGGCGGAGGCGGCGGCGGTGGCGCTCGGCCTCCCTCCCGGCCGGCTCCGGGAGAGCTGGGCGTTCACCCGCTTCCCCGGCTTCGAGCCGCGGCGGTTCGCAGCCATCCGCGCCGAGCCGCTCCCCTGCCCCGGCCCCGACCTCACCCTGCACGGCAACGATCGGGAGCCCGAGGCGATCCGGGCCGCGGCGGCGAACCTCGCACGGGCGGGGCTGCGGGAGCGGACCCAGCTGAGCACCGGCGACGCTTTCGCCTTCACGCCCCCTTCCGGCCCCGGCCTCGTCCTCGTCAACCCGCCCTACGGGGAGCGGCTCGCCGAGGAGCCCACCCAGTGGCGCCGACTCGGCGACCTCCTCAAGCAGCGGTTCCGGGGCTGGAAGGCGGCCGTTCTGGCCGGCGACGCGGGGCTCGGCAAGCACCTCGGGCTCCGTCCCCGCCGCCGCCTGCCGGTGCGCAACGGGCCGCTCCCGATGCGGATCCTGCTGCTCGATCTCTACTGAAAAAACGAATCGGGCCGGCCACCCGAACCGTGGCCGGCCCGCGCCGGATGCGGTGAGCGCACCGGCGGCTCAGAGGAAGGTCTTCACCTCCGCCTTCGTTCGCAGGCTCTCGACCCGGTCGAAGATCAGCTGCCGGAGATGCTCCTCGCTGAGCACCTGCTCGATCCGCTCTCTCGCCTCGGCGAACGGAACCGTCCGCTCCGGGCGCTTCTCGTGCAGGAGGATCAGGTGGTAACCGAACGGACTCTCGACGACGCCGGAAAGAGCCCCTGCCGCGAGCGCCAGCGCCGCCTGCTCGAACTCCGGTACGGCCTGGCCCGCGTGTACCCAGCCGAGGTCGCCGCCGTGCTCCTGCGAGCCCGGATCCTCGGAGCTCTCGCGGGCGAGCGCCGCGAAGTCGCCGCCGGCCTTCACCTTGGCCAGGAGCGCCTCGGCGCGGGCGCGCACCGCGTCGCGAACCTCGGGTTTGGCGTCGTTTTCGACCCGGAGGAGGATGTGGCTCGCGTGGTAGCTCGCGGGCTCGACCATCCGCACGGCGTTCTCGTCGTAGAACGCCCGCGCCTCCTTCTCGTCCACCTTGATCGTCGGCACGAGCTGCGTCGCGATGAACTTCTGGATCGCGAGGTTCTCCTTCAGATCCGACCGGAGGGCCTCCTCGGTCGTGGCCTGCTGCGCGAGCGCGGCGCGGAACGCCGCCTCGCCGCCGAACTGCTCCTTGATCTTCGCGAACTCGCTCGTCACCTCGGCATCCCCGGGGACGAGCCCGAGCGCCTGGCTCTCGGCGAAGAGCATCCGCGTCGCGAGCATCATGTCGAGGACCTCGGAGTAGAACTCCCGGCTGTCCGCTGCCACCTGGACGCCCATCCCCGCGAGGCCGCGGGCCCGGTACTGGACCTCGGAGAGCAGCTCCTCTTTCGTGATCTTCCCTCCCTTGTACTCGGCGACCACCGCGGGGAGGGAGGCGGGATCGACTTTCGCGACCGCCGGGGCCGGGGCGGCGGCGGGCGCCGGCGGTGCCTGTGCCACGAGGGCCGGGGCGATGGCGCCGAGCACCAGGGCACAGAGAAACGGACAGATGCGACTCATCGGGGATTCCTCTCGGGGAGGGCTCGCGCAAGTGCGAGCCGAGTTGGACATGCTACCGCAGCCTGGGGCGCTTCGGACCGTGGTCACTGCCAGGTGATCAGTCCGGTGGTGAGCAGGCCGTTGGCCTCCGGGTGGTTCGGCACGACGCGTACCGCATAGCCGACGAGGCCGCTGTCGCGGCACGGGACCTCGCCTTCGTACCCCCAGACGCCGGCCTCCGTCTGGCCGAGCACCCGCATCGGCACCGCGGCTCCGCCCGTCACCTGCCGCTGGGCGTCGAGAGGACCGTAGTAGATCTCCACCCGGACCTCGTCGGGGGTGAGTGCTCCCAGCCGCACCTGCGCCGAAACCGCGAACGACTCGCCGACCCGCCGGGTTCCCGCGGTGCGCGGCGCCGCCCCGAGCACCGCCACCTGGCTCCAGCCCTGGAACACCCGCCGCTTCCAGGCCGCGAGATCGCGCGCCCGGGCGAAGCCGTCGCCGCTGAGCCGAGCCGCCCGCCGGGCCGCGGGCAGGTAGTAGTGCTCCGCGTACTCCCAGATCATCCGGTTGGTGCTGAAACGGGGGGTGAGGATCCGCATCGACCGCTTCATCCGGGCGATCCAGGGGCGCGGCAGCCGGTCGATCCCGCGGCTGTAGAAGAGCGGCACGACCTCGTGCTCGAGCAGCTCGTAGAGGATGGCCGACTCCACCTGATCCTGATAGGCAGGATCGTCGTACGCCTCGCCCCGCCCGATCGCCCAGCCCAGCTCCGGGGCGTACCCCTCGGCCCACCAGCCGTCCGGAACGCTCAGGTTGAGCCCGCCGTTCGGAATCACCTTCATCCCGCTGGTACCGCTCGCCTCCAGCCCCAGGCGCGGCGTGTTGAGCCAGACGTCGCAGCCCTGGACGAGGTAGCGGGCCATCGCGAGGTCGTAATCCTCGAGGAAGACGAGGTGCCGGCGCAGGTCGTGCTCCTGCCCGTGCCGGAAGACCTCGCGCAGCATCTCCTTGCCTTCGGTGTCGCGGGGATGCGCCTTGCCGGCGAAGAGGATCTGCACCGGCCGGGTGGAGTCGAGCAGGATCCGCCGCAGACGGTCCAGATCGGCGAAGAGGAGGTTGGCGCGCTTGTAGGTGGCGAAACGGCGCGCGAAGCCGATGGTGAGCGTGCCCTGGTCGAGGACGCCGCGCGCATGCTCGATCTCCCGCCGGCTCGCTCCGCGCTGCTCGAGCTGCGCCGCCAGCCGCCGCCGGGCGTAGGCGACCAGCCGCTCCCGGCGGCGCTCGTGCGTCGACCAGAGCTCTTCGTCCGGGATCTGGTCGATCCCCTCCCAGCTCTCGGGAAGCCCCGGATGCTGCCACCAGTCGGGGCCGAGATAGCGGTCGAAGAGCTGGGCCATCTCGCGCGAGACGCAGCTGCGGACGTGCGCTCCGTTGGTCACGTACCCGACCGGCAGCTCCGCGGGCGGCAGGCCGGGGACGTGCTCGGCGAGCAGCCGCCGGGAGACCTCGCCGTGGAGCCGGCTCACGCCGTTGACCTGCGCCGAGGCCCGCAGCGCCAGGGCCGCCATGTGGTACTCCCGCTGCTCTCCCTCCGGCCGGGCCCGGCCCAGCTCGATCAGCTGCCGGGCGGGGATGCCGGAGCGCTCCGCGTAGCCACGGAAATGGCGCTCGAAGAGCTCCCGCGGAAAGACGTCGAATCCCGCCGGAACGGGGGTGTGCGTGGTGAAGATCTGCCCCGCCCGCGCCACCTCGAACGCCTCGCCGAAGGCGAGCCCGTCTTCGCGCATCAGGGCCGCGATCCGCTCCAGGGCGAGGAAGGCGGAGTGTCCCTCGTTCATGTGGCAGACGTCGGGACGCAGGTCCATCGCCAGGAGCGCCCGCATCCCGCCGATCCCGAGCACGATCTCCTGCCGGATCCGCGTCTCGCCGTCGCCGCCGTAGAGCTGGTCGGTGATCTCCTGGAGATGCTTCGGGTTCTCCGCGACGTTGGTGTCGAGCAGCAGGAGCGGAATCCTCCCGACCTCGGCACGCCAGACCTGGATCCGGCAGGGCTCGCCGGCGATCTCGACCTCCACCCGCAGCGGCACCCCCGCCTCGGTGGTCACCATCCGCACCGGGAGGTTCGCGAAATCGTTGGTCGGATAGAGCTCCTGCTGCCAGCCGTCGCGCGCGAGGTACTGGCGGAAGTAGCCCTGCTGGTAGAGCAGGCCGACGCCGACGAGCGGCACCCCGAGGTCGCTCGCGCTCTTGAGGTGATGGGCGGCGAGGACCCCGAGCCCGCCGGAGTAGATGGGAAGACACTCGGTGATGCCGTACTCGGCCGAGAAGTAGGCGATGCGCGGGTGCTCCTGGTACCGGCGCTGCCACCAGGTCCGCTCCGCGAGGTAGGCGTCGAGGCGGGCGACCGTGCGATCGAACAGGCTGAGGAAGCCGTCATCCTCCGCGAGCTCGGCGAGCCGCTGCTGGGGCAGCGTTCCGAGCAGGAGCACCGGGTTCTGGCCGCTCCGCTCCCAGAGCTCGCGGTCGATGCGCGGGAAGACCGCGCGGATCTCTTCGTCCCAGCTCCAGACCAGGTTGTAGGCGAGATCTTCGAGCCGGTGCAGGCGTTCGGGCAACGCCGGAACGACACGGAACGAATCGATGCGCATCGTGTTACCTCCTGGAGTCGGGATCTGACCGGGTACCGAGGAAGAACGTCACGGGCAGACGACACGAGGTGAGCAGGACGGAGCCCGGAGGCCACGCCGAGACGGAGCCGAAACCCGCCGGCCGCTCAGCGCCACGGCCGGGAGATCACGCAGGCGTTGATGCCGCCGATCCCCATCGAGAGTTTACCCGCAACCCCCGGTGGGGGCGCGCAGCCGGTGTCGAACTGGAAGCGCCGGTGGACCCGGGCGATTTCGGGGTTGAGCTCGCTCTCCTCGAGCGGCGTCGGGAAGAGCCGTCCCTTCTCGTAGCCGAGGTACTGCGCGGTCAGCTCCCAGCCGCCGCCCGCGCCCATGCCATGGCCGAAGGTGCCCTTGCGCGCCGTGACCAGCACCTGGTCGGGAAGCAGCTCCCGGAGGTTCTCGACCTCGAGGTAGTCGCCCGGCGTGGCGGTGGCGTGGAGATCCCAGGAGCCGATCCCGCCCGGACCGACCCCGGCGGCCGCGAGCGCCTGCCGGATCGCCGTCATCGGCCCCTCCTTCGACGGGGTGATGATGTGGTCGGCGTCGGAGGAAACCCCCACCGCGAGCGGCTCCATGCCGAGGGGCCGGCAGCCGCGGGCGCGGAAATGCTCGAGGTCGCCCACGATCCAGATCACCGCCCCCCCGGCGACGTGCGTGCCGCGCAGAGCGGTCATCGGCTTCGAGACCGTGCCGTCGGCGGCCACCACCCGGGCGCCGTAGAAGGCGCCCACCACGAGATCGAGCGGCGGCGGATCGGTGGCGCCGAGCACGACCGCTTTCGCGTCGCCGCGCGCGATGGCGTCCATCGCCAGCCGGAGGGCGACGCCGAAGGTCGAGCAGGCCGCCACCGGCGCGAACGCGAGACCGGTGATCCGGCCGAGCATCGAGATCTGCGCGGCGGGGGTGTTGTGGAGGTTCCAGACCAGGTTCGGCGAGACCTCTCCCCACGGCGCCGGCGGGGCTCCCCAGGCGGCGTCGAGCCGCTTGCGGCGGCGCTGCTTCTCCTTGATCAGCCCGAGCTTGCCGCTCTCCACCTCGCCCTGGACGCCCAGGCCTTCGATCTCCCGCAGCTCGGCGAGGTACTGGTGGAGCTGGTCGGAACGCGCCGCCCAGTACTCCCACCAGGCGTAGGCGGCATCGTCGCGCTCCTCCTCCGGCACGCTCTCCGGAGGAGGCGGCGGCGAGTCGGCGCCCGCGGCCGCATCCTCTCCGGCGAGGTGGCGTCGCAGCGCCTCGTTGCGCTCCGGCTGCGCCCAGAAGCGGAACCACCGCCGCTGCGAACGATGCAGATCGAGAGCGGCGTGCCGCACCGTATCGAGCGCGCCCAGGCCGGTGCCGACGTAGACGTGCGCCTGCGCGCCGAGCGCGGCGAGCTCCGCTTCGAGCCCCGGGTTCTGTCCGAGCGCCTGGATGAACGCGCCGATCGCGTACTGCGTGGGCAGATCCATCTTCTCGACGAGCTGCGGGAAGCGGCCCGGCGGGAAGCGGGCATCCACCCACCCCTGATACGCCCCGAAATCGAACTTCGGCTCGCCGACCAGGAAGTTGGAGGGACCGAAACCGGAGAACGGCGAGAGCCAGTGGTCGGTCGACCCCAGGCGGCGCTCGAACTCCTCGATCGTCGCCGCTCGCGGCGCGACGACGCCCCAACCGAACACGCCGACTCTAGGCACGATCACGCTCCTTCCGAAGATGGGCGGGAAGGATATCGAAAACGGGAACCGGCCGCCCGCCGCGGAGGCGAACGGCCGGTTCCCGGCTGCCTGCGGCGCTCAACCGAGCGCCGCCATCCGGTCGAGGAGATCGACGACCCGGTTCGAATACCCCCACTCGTTGTCGTACCAGGCGATCACCTTCGCGTAGCCGTCGCCGAGGGCGGTCGTCGAGAGGGCGTCGAAGATCGACGAGTGCGGGTTGCCGATGATGTCGCTCGACACCAGCGGCTCGTCGCTGTAGAGGACCACCTTCGCGAGCGGTCCCTCGGCCCGCGCGCGCACCGCGGCGTTGATCTGCTCGGCGGTCGGCCGCTGGCGCAACCGGACCGCGAGATCCACGATCGAGCCGTCGGGCACCGGCACCCGCATCGCGAGGCCGTCGAGCTTCCCCTTCAGGTGCGGGAGCACCTTGCCCACCGCGCGGGCCGCGCCGGTGGTCGTCGGGATGATGTTCTCCGCCGCCGCCCGGCTGCGCCGCAGGTCCTTGTGGGGGACGTCGGCGAGGCGCTGGTCGTTGGTGTAGGCGTGGACGGTCGAGACGAACCCCTCCTCGATCCCGAACTCCTGATCGAGGATGAGCGCCACCGGCGCCAGGCAGTTGGTGGTGCAGGAGGCGTTGGAGACGATCCGGTGCTCGGGGCGCAGGTCCTGGTCGTTGACGCCGATGACCACCATGGCGTCGATCTCGTCCTTCGCGGGGACGGTGAGGATCACCTTCTTCGCCCCGCCCTCGAGGTGCCGCGCGATCTTCTCGCGGGTGCGGAAGACGCCGGTGGACTCGATCACGTAATCGACGCCGAGATCCCCCCACGGAATCCGGGCGGGATCCTTCTCGGCCGTCATCCGGACCCGGACGCCGTCGACGTACATGAAGTCGTCGTCGTAGGTGACGCGCTTGGGGAAGATCCGCATCACGGTGTCGTACTTGAGCAGGTAGGCGACCTGCTCGTTGTCGTAGAGATCGTTGACGCAGACCACCTCGACGTCGGGGCGGTCGGAGAGGATCCTGAAGACGGAGCGGCCGATCCGGCCGAAACCGTTGATGCCGACGCGGATGCTCATCGCGAAACCTCCCCCTCCATCTCGGCGAAGCGCTGGATCAGGTCGACCACCCGGTGCGAGTAGCCCCAGCCGTTGTCGTACCAGGACAGGGTCTTCGAGAGCCGGTCTCCGATGACCATCGTGGAGAGCGAATCGAAGACGCTCGAGTAGTGGGTGCGCAGGATGTCCGAGGAGACGATCGGATCGTCCTCGAACTCGACGTACGGCCGCCACCGCCCGGAGGCGGCCGCGGTGCGCACGACCTCGTTGATCGCGGTGACGGTGACCGGCCGCTCGTGCCAGCAGACGAGATCCACCACCGAGCCGTTGCGCACCGGCACGTTCATCGCGAGCCCCGAGATCCGCCCCGCGAGCTCGGGCAGGAGCTCCATGAGCACCTCGTCGGCGTTCGTCTCCTGCGGGATGATGTTCTCGGCCGCCGCGCGCCCCCGCCGCTTGTCCTCCGAGGGGACGTCGGCGAGGCGCTGCTGGTTGGTGTAGGCGTGCACCGTGGTCAGGAAGGCGCGCCGGACGCCGAACGCCTCGTGCAGGATCTTGAGGATCGGCGCCGCGCAGTGGGCGGTCACCGAACCGTTCGAGACGATCCGGTGCTCCGGCCTGAGCCGGTCGTCGTTGACCCCCATGACCACCGTGAGATCCGGGGCGTCGATCGGCGGCGAGCAGAGGATGACCCGCTTCGCCCCCCGATCGAGGTGCCGGGCGAGCTCCGCCCGGCCGCGCACGCGGGACGTCGCCTCGATGACGATGTCCACGCCGAGATCCCCCCACGCCACGTCGCCGGGAGCGGCGCCGGTGAGCATCGGGATCTGCTTGCCGACCACGTAGAGATGCCCGTCACGGATCCGCACCTCGTCGGGGAAGCGGCCGAGGATCGTGTCGAATTTCAGCAGGTACTCCATCGCCTCCGGATCGGCGACGTCGCTGATCGCCCCCACCTCGATGGTGGGATGGTTGTAGAGAATCCGGAAGAGGCTGCGGCCGATCCGGCCGAAGCCCATGAGGCCAACTCGCATCGCTCTGTTCTCCCTTGTCCGCGGCCGCGGTCCGGCCGGGCGATCCCGGCTGCCGCTGCCGCGTTCGGCACCGCGGCCACGCCGCCGGCAGCAGGTACCGGCGGCGGGCTGAGAATCTACTCCCGCGAAAGGCAGTGATCCTGCGGGTGGAAACTTCGGATGGTCGGGGCGAGAGGATTTGAACCTCCGGCCTCACGGTCCCGAACCGTGCGCTCTACCAAGCTGAGCTACGCCCCGATCAAAGAACCAACGTCACCAGGCGGCAACCCCGGGAGTCTACGCATCCGCTTCGGGCGCGGTCAAGCGTCTCCCGGGCGCCGGGTCTCTTCGACGATCTCCTCCAGCCGGGCGACCAGCGAGTCGACCCGGCGGCCGATCTCCCGGCGCTCCCGCTGCCACCGCTCCTCGTCGCCCGGCCCCGCGCCGGCCGCCAGCCGCTCCTCGAGCAGCGCGAGCTGCTCGCGCAGCTCGCCGTTCTCCTTGCGCAGCTCGGCGAGACGCGCCACCGCGCGCTCCACCATCAGCTCCAGGCTCTCCCAGCCGATGCCGTTCACGCTCGAGCCCCCCCCTGCCAGCCCCACCGGCCGGCGAGCAGCGCCGCCACCCGCTCCTGCCGCTCGTTGACCTCCTCCTGCGTGAGGGAGCGCGCCTCGGCGTTGTAGCGGAAGGCGATGGTCGTGTTCACCGCCCCGGCGGGCACACCCTCGCCGGTATAGCGGTCCTTGAGGCCGAACCAGCGCAGATCGGGGATCGCCGCCGCCTGGATCGCCGCGGCGATCTCCCGCCATTCGACCGCCAGCGGATGGGTGAACGTCAGATCCGCCGCCACCCCGGGCAGGCGGGGCGGGAGATCGATTCCGGCGGCGGCGGGCCGGGGGGCGAGCACCGGCGCGAGGAAGATCTCGGCGGCGTAGAGGGGAAACGGCGTCTCCTCCCCGTCCACCCGGCCGAGGTAGCCGTACTCCCGCCCCTCGCCGTCGCGGAGCCGCGCCGCCGTCCCCTCCACGAAACCGGCGAGCGCCGCCGGCTCGGCGGCGAGCTCGACGCCGAAGCGCAGCGCCACCCCCTCCACGATCCCCTTCAGATCGAACAGATCGAGCTCCGGGCGGCGGAACCAGGCGAGTCCGGGACGGCCGCCGAGGAGGATCGCCACGGCCTCCACCTCTTCCGCCTCGCCGCCCGGGAAGAGCCGCCCCAGCTCGAAGAGCCCGACCGCGGCCGCGCCGCGCCGGCAGTTGAGGCCGGCGGTCTCCACCAGATTGGGCAGCAGGGAACGGCGCAGCACCGCGTACCGCTCCGAGAGCGGGTTGGCGAGGGCGACCGGCTCCGCCGCGCCTCCGACGCCGGGGAAACGGGCATCCGCTTCCCGCGCGTGGAAGGCGAAGTGGATCGCCTCCGCGAGACCGCTGTAGGCGAGCTCGTCACGCAGCCGCTCGCGCCGCCGGTGCCGCTCGTCATCCCCTTCGTCCGGCCCGGGCAGAGCGGGCAGCGTCGCGGGGATGGAGTCGAAGCCGTGGAAACGGAGCACCTCTTCGTAGAGGTCGGCCGGCCACGCCTCGAGAGCGGCGATCCCGTCGCGCGTGACCGTCCGGGGCTCGAAGTCGGCGAGCCGCCAGGAGGGCACGCTCCCCTGCCAGCCGCTCCCCGCAGCCGCCCGCCGGGGGGCGAAGCCGAGCCGCGTGAGGTACCCCTCGACCGCGTCGGGCGCAAGCGACACCCCGGTGAAGGCGTCGAGCGCCGCCGTTTCGATCCGCCACGGGATCTCGACCGGGGGCCCGGTGCGCTCGTCCCACGGCGCTCCCGCGGGGCGGGCGCCGGCGGCGGCGAGCAGTGCCGCTGCCCGCTCGGCGGCGAGACGGCAGATCTCCGGATCGGCGCCCCGCTCGAAACGGTGACTCGCGTCGGTGTGCATCCCGAGGGCGCGGGCACCGCGCCGCACCCGGCGCCGTTCGAAATGGGCGCTCTCGAGCAGCACCCGCCGCGTCGCGGAGGTGACCTCGGTCTCCTGTCCGCCCATGATCCCGGCGAGCGCCACCGCCCGGTCGCGGTCGGCGATCACGAGCGCCTCGGGCTCGAGCGTGCGCTCGACCCCGTCGAGGGTGACGAGCCGCTCCCCGGGCCGCGCCGCGCGCACCCGGATCTCGGGCCCGGCGAGGCGGTCGAGATCGAAGGCGTGGAGCGGCTGGCCGAGATCCCAGAGGACGTAGTTCGTGACGTCGACGACGTTGTTGATCGCCCGGAGGCCGATCGCCTCGAGCCGGCGCGCCAGCCACTCCGGGCTCGGCGCCACCTCCACCCCCTCGAGCACGAGGGCGACGTAGCGCGAGCAGCCGCCTGCGTCTTCGATCGTCACCGGCACCCCGGCGCCGCCGTCCGGTGCCGGCAGGGGGTCCGGAAGCGGCCGCAGCGGCCGCGCGAACGCCGTCGCGAGCTCGCGCGCGAGCCCGCGGTGGTTCATGCAGTCGGGCCGGTTCGTGGTGACGTCCACGTCGAACACCGCGGCGTCCCCTTCCCCTTCGACCCCCTCGACGCTGTGGCCGATCGCCGTCAGCCGGCGGGCCACCTCGGCGGCATCCTCGGGGAGCTCGACGTGCTCGCGCAGCCAGCCGAGGGAGAACTTCATCGGATCCCCGCCTGGCGCAGGAGGCGCTCGTCGTTTTCGAACAGCAGCCGGATGTTCGGGATCCCGAACCGGATCATCGCCACCCGGTCGAGGCCGAGGCCGAAGGCGAAGCCGGTGTACCGGTCCGGATCGACCCCGCAGCCGGCGAGCACCCGGGGGTCGACCATCCCGGCGCCGAGGATCTCCATCCAGCCGGTCTCCGAGCAGGTCGCGCACCCCTTCCCCCTGCAGAACGGGCAGGTGATGTCGACTTCGCACGACGGCTCGGTGAACGGGAAGAAGCTCGGCCGCAGGCGGACTCCGGTCTCCGGCGAGAAGAGCCGGTGGAGGAACGCCTCGAGCGTTCCCTTCAGGTCGGAGAAGCGGATCCCCTCGGCCACCGCCAGCCCCTCCACCTGGTGGAACATCGGCGAGTGGCGCAGATCGTTGTCGTGCCGGTAGACCCGCCCCGGGATGATCACCCGGAGCGGCGGCCGGCGCGCGAGCATCGTCCGGATCTGCACCGGCGAGGTGTGGGTGCGCAGCAGCCGGCCGTCCTCGAGGAAGAAGGTGTCCTGGGTGTCGCGCGCCGGATGGTCGGGGGGGAAGTTCAGCAGCTCGAAGTTGTACCGGTCGCTCTCCACCTCCGGCCCCTCGGCCACGGTGTAGCCGAGACGGACGAAGATCTCCTCGATCTCGCGCGAGATCTGGATCACCGGGTGGATCGCACCCCCGGGCACCCGGCGCCCCGGCAGCGTGACGTCGACCGCGGCCTCCCGGCGCTGCGCCGCGCGCTCGGCCGCCGCGAGCCGCTCGTCGGCAGCCGCGAGCGCCGCCTCGACCCGCTCCTTGAGCCGGTTGACCGCCTGCCCGAAACCGCGCTTGTCGGCGACCCGCGGGATCAGGTCGAGCAGCTCGCGAACCCGCCCCTCCCGGCGCCCGATCCACCGGATGCGGACCGCCTCCCAGCCACGGCGGTCGGAGACCGCCGCGATCTCGGCGTCGGCCTCCCCGGCCAGCCGGGCGACCTCTTCGGGATGCGCGGGAGGGGCTGCGGGCTCGCTCGACACCGTCCGCCTCAGTCGCCGGCCGGCGCCGCCTTCTCGAGAGCCAGCCTGGCGAGCGCCGCGAGCTCGGCGAACGGCTTCGGATCCGGAGCCGCGGCCAGCTCGGCGAGCATCTTCCGGTTCAGCTCGCTGCCGGCGAGCTTCAGGCCCGCGATCAGCCTGCTGTAGGAGAGGCCGTGGAGGTGGGCGGCGGCGTTGATCCGGACGATCCAGAGGCTGCGGAAGTCCCGCTTGCGCCGGCGACGGTCACGGTAGGCGGACTTGCCTGCCCGGTCGACCGCCTGCTGGGCCATCCGGTACGCCTTCGACTTGGTACCCCAGTAGCCGGAGGCGAGCTTGAGTACTCTCTTGCGCTTCTGGGCCCGCTTCGGGCCGCGCTTGACACGTGGCATGGCAGAACCTCGTTCCTCGCCCTCGAGGGCGGTCAGGGTCGCGGCCGGGCCGCGACCGGCGCCCCGGAGGACAGGTTCGTTCCCTCCGGCGGCGCGTGATGGACGCTATCTCGAGATCAGCGTCCGGATCGTCCGGGCGTCGGCCGGCGAGACCAGCGTGGCCTGCCGCAGCCGCCGTTTCCGGGTGCGCGTCTTCTTCGTCAGGATATGACTGTGGTTGGCGCGGCCGCGCAGCACCTTCCCGCTCGCGGTGAGCTTGAAGCGCTTGGTGGCGCCCTTGTGAGTCTTCTTCTTCGGCACGTTCCGCTCCTCGTCTGCTGACCCCGGGAGACCTCAACCGGCGGACGGCGCCGCCGCGGTGTCTCCCTCGTCCTTCTTCTGCGTCTTCTTGCTCGGGCCGAAGATCAGGTGCATCCGGTTGCCGGCCATCTCCGGCGTCCCCTCCTGGGAGCCCGCCTCGCCGATGTCGGCCGCCAGACGCTTCAACAGGTTCAGTCCCAGCTCGGTGCGCGACATCTCGCGCCCCCGGAACTGCACCGTCGCCTTGACCTTGTCTCCCTCCTCCAGGAACCGGACCGCGTTGCGCAGCTTGAAGTCGTAGTCGTGGTCGTCGACGTTCGGCCGGAACTTGACTTCCTTGACCCGGATCGTCTTCTGCTTCTTGCGCGAATCGTGGGCCTTCTTCTTCTGCTGGTAGAGGAACTTGCCGAAGTCCATGATGCGGCAGACCGGAGGCCGCGCCGTGGGCGCCACCTCCACCAGGTCGAAACCCTGTTCCCGCGCCATCCGCAGCGCCACCTCGGTGGCGACGATGCCGGCCTGGCTGCCGTCCTCGTTGATCAGTCGGACTTCCCGGACCCGGATTGCCTCGTTCGTGCGCGCTGTCCTGTCGATGCCCGGCTTCCCTCCCATGGAAGCAGGCCGGCGGATCCCCGGCGGGAGGACCATCCCCCGGCCGGCCACCGACCCTCAAAGAATCGGAGCGAGATTATAGGCGGAACGCTCCCGGCCTACAATTCGGCGACCCGGCGGGCGGCCGCCGCCTCGCGCAGCTTCGCGATCAGCTCCGGGACCGCGACGGGCCCCCGGTCCTCGCCGCTGCGCAGACGCACCGCCGCCGTTCCCGCCGCCGCTTCGCGTTCGCCGACCACCAGCATGTACGGCACCTTGCGCAGCTGCGCCTGGCGGATCTTGTAGCCGAGCTTCTCGTTGCCGTCGTCGATCTCCACCCGCAGCCCGGCGGCGGCGAGCTCGTCGCGCACCCGCTGCCCGTAGTCGAGGAACCGCTCGGAGACCGGCAGCACCACCGCCTGCACCGGCGCCAGCCAGAGCGGGAACGCCCCGGCGGTGTGCTCGATGAGGATGCCGAGGAACCGCTCCACGGAGCCGAGCATCGCCCGGTGGATCATCACCGGCCGGTGGGTGGCGCCGTCGGCGCCGACGTACTCGAGGCCGAACCGCTCCGGCATCTGGTAGTCGAGCTGGACCGTTCCGAGCTGCCACTCCCGGCCGATCGCGTCCTTGATCCGGAAGTCGATCTTCGGGCCGTAGAAGGCGCCGTCGCCCGGGTTGAGCGTGTAGGCGAGCCCCTGCCGGTCGAGCGCCCGCTGGAGGGCGCGCTCCGCCGCGTCCCACTGCGCGTCGGTGCCGACCCGGTTCTCCGGCCGCAGCCCGATGCCGATCGCCACCTCCGGGAACTCGAAGGTGCGGTAGATCTCGAAGATGATCTCCACCGCCCGCAGCACCTCGGCCTCCACCTGCTCGTCGGTGCAGAAGACGTGGGCGTCGTCCTGGGCGAAGGAGCGCACCCGGGTGAGACCCGAGGTCACCCCGCTGCGCTCGTAGCGGTGGAGACGGCCGAAGTCGGCGTAGCGGATCGGCAGATCCCGGTACGAGCGGAGCCCCTTGGCGTAGATCAGGCAGTGGGTCGGGCAGTTCATCGGCTTGACGGCGTACTGACGCTCGTCGAGCTCGGTGAAGAACATGTTCTCCCGGTAGTTCGCCCAGTGCCCCGAGGTGTGCCAGAGCTCCACGTCGAGGATCTGCGGCGTGACCACCTCGCCGTAGCCGTTGCGGGTGTTGAGCTCGCGGACGTAGTCGATGAGCAGGTTGTAGACCACCGCCCCCTTCGGATGGAAGAACGGCGAGGCCGGCGCCAGCGGATCGAAGCTGAAGAGGTCGAGCTCGGGACCGAGCTTGCGATGGTCGCGGGCACGCGCCTCGGCGAGCGCTTCGAGGTACGCCGCGAGCTCCCGCTCCGAGGAGAAGGCGGTGCCGTAGATCCGCTGCAGCCGCTCGTTGCGCTCGTCCCCCTTGAAGTAGCTGCCCGACGCCTCGAGGAGCTTGATCGCCCCCACCTGCCCGGCCCGCTGGACGTGCGGCCCGCGGCAGAGGTCGGTGAAGGCACCGTGCCGGTAGAGGGTGATCGTCTCCCCCTCGGGGATGTCGGCGAGCCGCTCGAGCTTGAGGGTGAAGCCCATCTCGCGGAAGATCCGCGCCGCCTCCTCGCGGCTGACCTCGATCCGCTCGAACGGCGCGTCCTCGGCGATGATCCGCCGCATCTCCGCCTCGATCCGCTCGAGATCCTCGGGGGTGAACGGCCGGGGGAAGCGGAAGTCGTACTGGTACTTCTCGCTGTGATCCTGCCGGCCGGCGTCGTACTCGGCCTCCGGCCAGAGCCGGCGCACCGCGTCGGCGAGCAGGTGTTCGGCCGAGTGGCGTACGAACGGCCCCGCCTCCGGAGTTCCCGCGGTGACGATCCGCAGCGCTCCGCCGCGGGTGAGCGGCGTGCGCAGGTCGACGGTCTCGCCGTCGAGCTCGGCACCGACCGCCGCGGCGGCCAGACGCGGCCCGATCGCCGTCGCGACCGCGAGCGGCGTCGTGCCCTGCGGCACCTCCCGGCTCGAACCGTCGGGCAGCGTCAGGTGGATCTGCGCGGGGGCTGTCATGGCGGGCTCCGCATGAACCAAACCGCCGGGCCGGAAGCGGCTCAGCGGGAAGTGGAAAGGATGGCTCCGGGAACCGGATGGTAGGCGCTCTCGGACTCGAACCGAGGACCTCTACCGTGTGAAGGTAGCGCTCTAACCAACTGAGCTAAGCGCCTCTCCATGACGGCTCACCGACGACGCTGCGGGACGCAGCTGGTAGGCCCGAGTGGACTCGAACCACCGACCTCTACGATGTCAACGTAGCGCTCTAACCAACTGAGCTACGGGCCTTCGTCCCGCCTGCGCCACCGGACCGGCGGACCGGCCCGATGGGGTCTGGAATCTAGCAACCGCGCCCGGGGGTGTCAATCGCGGGCGGACGATTCGGCGACCGCCAGCCAGCCCTTCAGGTACTCCCCCTGCGGATGGGCGATCGCCACCGGATGGTCGGCGGCCGCCGCGAGCGGGCGGAGCAGCGCCAGCCGCACCCCCGCCTCCACCGCGGCGGCGAAGAGGATCTGCCGGAAGAGCCGCGCGTCCACCGCCCCGCTGCAGCTGAAGGTGAAGAGCAGCCCGCCGGGCGCGAGCCGCCGGAGGGCGAGCCGGTTGAGATCCTTGTAGGCGCGCGCGGCGGCCGCGACCGCGCCGCGATGCGGGGCGAGCGGCGGCGGGTCGCAGACGATCAGGTCGTAACGCTCCCGGTGCCGGCGCAGCTCGGCGAAGACGTCGGCGCGGATCCATTCCAGCCGCTCGCCCGCGAGGCCGTTGCGCGCGATCGCCCGCCGGGCCGTCGCCTCCAGACCCGGGCCGGACTCGACGCAGGTGACCGCCGCCGCTCCGCCGCGCAGCGCGTGGAGGGCGAAGGCGCCGCCGTGCGCGAACAGGTCGAGCACCCGCCGCCCGGCGGCGAGCGCGCCGGCGAGCGCCCGGTTCTCCCGCTGGTCGCAGTAGAAGCCGGTTTTCTGCCCGCCCCGCGGCTCGGCTTCGAACTCGAGGCCGCACTCCCGGAACCAGAGCCGCTCGGGGATCTCGCCCGCCACGACCTCGTCCTCCTCGCCGAGCCCCTCCCGGCGCCGGGCGGGAAGGCGGCCGAGGTGGAGCAGCGCGCCCTCCGGCGCGAGGTCGCCGAGCGCGCCGTACGCCTCCGCGCGCAGCCGCTCGAGCCCGGCGACGGTGATCTGGGAGACGAACAGGTCGCCGAACCGGTCCACGGTCCAGCCCGGCAGGCCGTCGCCCTCCGCGTTGACGAGCCGGTAGCCGGTCGTGTCGGGCCCGACGAGCCGTCGCCGCAGCGCCAGCGCCCGCTCGAGGCGCTCCCGGAAGAACGCCCGGTCGATGCGGCTGCCGGGGGGCGCCAGCAGCCGCGCCCGGATCTGCGAGGCGGCGCTGTAGAGCCCCACCCCGAGCCGCTCGCCGCGGGCGCTCTCCACCTCGGCGAGAGCGGCATCCGGCGGCCCCTCCTCGCTCGCGATCGCCCCCGAGAAGAGCCAGGGATGGCCCTGGCGCAGCGCCTTCTCCCGCCCCGGCGCGAGCCGGATCCGCACCCTTGCCGCGGCCGCCGTTTCGTCGGTCATCGGGTCATTCTCGCCCGGCACGGCCCCGCGCGCACCCCGGCCCTGCCGCCGGGTCGGATATCATCCGCCCAGCCGACCCGGACTCTCCGCTCACGGGGCGTGTTTCTTCGCATGCCGCTCCTCTCGCTCGTCGCCACCGCGCCGCCCCTTCCCGCCCTCGGTTTCGGCGCCGGCACCGCGCTGGCGATCGCGCTGCTGCTCGTGGCGCTCAACGGCTTCTTCGTCGCTGCCGAGTTCGCCCTGGCCAAGGTCCGGCCGACCCAGATCGAGCCGCACGTCCTCCGCGGCGAGCGGCGGGGCCGGGTCGCGGCGCACATGATCTCCCATCTCGACGCCTACCTCTCCGCCACCCAGCTCGGGATCACCCTCGCGAGCCTCGCGCTCGGCTGGATCGGCGAACCGGCGTTCGTCTGGGTGCTCTCCCCGCTGCTCGCCCATCTGCCCGGAGTGACGCCCGCCGTCGTCCACTCGGCGAGCCTCACCGCCGCTTTCCTCACGATCAGCGTGCTCCACATCGTCCTCGGCGAGCTGATCCCGAAATCGCTCGCGATCCGGCGCCCCGAGGGGGTCGCGGTCTGGGTCGCGCTGCCGCTCGCCGGCTTCTACCGCCTCGCCTACCCGGCGATCTGGCTCCTCAACCATTCGGCCAACGCGCTGCTGCGGCTCGCCGGACTGCAGCCGGCCACGGAAGCCGAGCAGGCCCACAGCGAGGAGGAGGTGCGCCTCCTGCTCGGGTCGCGCGAGGGAACGCTCCTCTCCGCCGCGAAGCGCGATCTGCTGACGAACATCTTCGAGCTCTCCGAGCGGGTCGCGCGGCAGGTGATGGTGCCGCGGGCCGATGCCGTCTACCTCTCCACCACCCGCTCGCTCGCCGAGAACCTCGCGCTCGCCCGCCGCAGCGGCCACACCCGCTTCCCGCTCTGCGAGGGCGACCTCGACCACGCGATCGGCCTCGTCCACATCAAGGATCTCTTCCGCGCCGAGCGCCCGCCGGACGACCTCCGGCAGGTGAAGCGCCCGCTCCCCTTCGTGCCCGAGACGCTCGGCCTCGACCGGCTCCTGCCGCGGATGCTCGCCGAGCGGGTCCACCTCGCGGCGGTGGTCGACGAGTACGGCGGGGTGAGCGGGATCGTGACCCTCGAAAACGTCCTCGAGGAGATCGTCGGTCCGATCCAGGACGAGTTCGACGCCGAGAAGCCGGAGCTCGTCCGGCGCGACGACGGCACCTGCCTCGTCTCGGGCGCGATGCTGGTCGTCGACCTCGAGGACGAGCTCGGCCTCGAGATCAGCCCGCGCGACGAGGACACCGTCGGCGGCGTCGTCCTCTCCGAGCTCGGGCAGTCGCCGCGGGTGGGCGACCGCGTCCGCCTCGGTCCGCTCACGCTCGAGGTGCTCGAGCTGAAGGGGAACCGGGTCTGCACGCTCCTCGTCGAGAAGCAGGAGGAGCCGCCCGCCTGAGGCGGGCGCCGGCGCTCAGCCCGGGAGCCGCCGCCCCTCCGCCGCGAGCCGCGCGAGCACCGCTTCGAGCCCCGCCGTCACCGGCACCGCCTCCTTGACGCGGTCGCGGCGGCGCGAGACCTCCACCTGCCCGGCGGCGAGCGACTTGCCGCCCACCACCACCCGGACGGGGATGCCGAGCAGATCGGCGTCCTTGAACTTCACCCCCGGACGCTCGTCGCGGTCGTCGTAGAGGACCTCGATGCCGCGGGCCACGAGCGCGGCGTGCAGCTCGTCGGCCGCTTTCCGGGTCGCCTCGTCGGTGGCGTTGATCGTCATCAGCAGGACCTCGAACGGAGCGAGCGGCAGCGGCCAGATGATCCCGTCGGCGTCGTGGTTCTGCTCGATCGCCGCGGCCACCGTCCGGCCGATCCCGAGGCCGTAGCAGCCCATGATCATCGGCAGCTCGGCGCCGTGCTCGTCGGTGAAGTGGCAGCGCATCGCCTCGGAGTACTTGGTGCCGAGCTTGAAGATGTGCCCGACTTCGATCCCCCGGGAGAGCTGCAGCGGCTCGCCGCAGCGCGGGCAGGGGTCGCCACCGGCGACGAGCAGCAGATCGGCGACCGGCGGCAGCGGCAGATCGCGGCCCCAGACCAGGTCGACGAGGTGGGCATCCGACTCGTTGGCGCCGCAGACGAAGCCGCGCAGCTCGCGCACCGACTCGTCGGCGATCAGCCGGACCTCCGCCGGCAGGCCGAGCGGCCCCGCGAAGCCGACCGCCGCCCCGGTGAGCCGCTCGACCTTCTCCTCGCTCGCGAGCGCGAGGTGGTCGCAGCCGAGGGCGTTCTGGAGCTTCACCTCGTTGATCTCGCGATCGCCGCGCACCAGCGCGGCGACGAACTCCTTCTCGGTCTCGTAGAGCAGCGTCTTGACGATCCGGATCGCCGGCACGCCGAGGAAGGCGGCGACGTCCGGCACCGAGCTGTGTCCCGGGGTCGGCACCGTCCGCCGCGCCCCGGGCTCGGTGGCGGGCACCGGTACGGCCGGCAGCCGGCTCTCCGCCTTCTCGATGTTGGCGCCGTAGCCGCAGCCGCAGCTGACCACCGCGCTCTCGCCCGTCTGCGCCACCACCATGAACTCGTGCGACGAGGAGCCGCCGATGGTGCCGGTGTCCGCCTCCACCATCGTGTACTCGAGCCCGCACGCCTCGAAGATCGCGCAGTAGGCGCGCCGCATCGCCTCGTACGCCTCGTCGAGCTGGGCCTCGGTGGCGCCGAACGAGTAGGCGTCCTTCATCAGGAACTCGCGCCCCCGCATCAGCCCGAAGCGCGGCCGGATCTCGTCGCGGAACTTCGTCTGGATCTGGTAGAGGTTGAACGGGAGCTGCCGGTAGGAGCGCACGTCGCGCCGCACGAGGTCCGTGATCACCTCCTCGTGGGTCGGGCCGAAGCAGAAGTCGCGGTCGTGGCGGTCCTGCATCCGCAGCAGCTCGCGGCCGTACCGCTGCCAGCGCCCCGACTCCTGCCAGAGCTCGGCGGGCTGGATCGCCGGCATCGAGAGCTCGACGGCGCCCGCCGCGTCCATCTCGCGGCGCACGATCGCCGCCATCTTGGCGATGCTGCGCCAGCCGAACGGCAGGTAGGTGTAGATCCCCGCGGCCAGCTTCTTGATCATCCCGGCGCGGACCATCAGCTGATGGGAGATCACCTCCGCATCGCTCGGTACCTCGCGCGTCGTGTGCACGTAGAACTCGTTCCAGCGTGTCATGCCCTCTCCCGCTCCTGCACGCGCGCGGCCAGCTCCGAGGAGCTGCGCATGCACTCCATCATCCGTTCCTCGAGGCCGCCGCTCCTCGGTTCCAGCCGGCGCGCCTGGCGGAAAGCCCCCCGCGCCCGCTTCGCGTCTCCCACCGCCAGCAACGCCATGCCGAGGTGGGTCAGGGTGGTCGACGACGGTCCGAGCGCGCTCGAGCGCGTCAGGCAGTCGACCGCCTCGGCGTACTCCCGCCGCTTGTAATGCACCCAGCCGAGAGCCGCGAGCGGAAACTGCTGCAGCTCCTCCGGCGCGAGGGCGAGCGACCGCCGCGCGTAGTCGAGCGCGCGGTCGAGATCCTCCTCCAGCTCGGCGAGGTTGTAGGCCATCTCGTAGTAGGCGATCGTCTGCGCGAACGGCGACGGGTCGCCGGCGAGCAGCTCGCGGCCGATCCGGTTCCCCTCGCGGAGCCGGCCGGCGCCGCGCAGCGCCGCGATCAGCGCCGCCGACGCGGTGGCCCGCAGCATGTCGCCCGGCGCGAGCGCGAGCAGCCGGCGGGCGGCCATCTCGAGCTCCGGCAGCCGGCCGAGAGCGAGACAGACCATCGCGTAGGAGATCAGCACCGTGGGGTGATCGGGGGCGAGGCGGAGCGCTGCGCCGGTGGCCTGCAACGCGCCCCGGCCGTCCCCCTCCGCGAGGCGCCGCTCGCCGTCGGCCAGCGCCGCGGCGAGACGGCCCTCGACCGGCGGCAGCGGCGACGCCGCCCGGAGCGAGAGGAAGGTGACCAGGTCCTGGTAGTGGAGCTTGCGCGGATTGAGCCGCTGCGCGGCCCGGAACGACGCGAGCGCGCGCCGCCGCCAGCCGCGGTCGAGCGCCGCGAGGCCGAGCAGGTAGTGCGCCTCTTCCAGGTCGGGATCGGCGGCGATCGCCCGCCGCAGATGGACGATCGCCTCGCCGGCGCGGCCGCTCTCGTAGAGGCAGCGGCCGAGGAGCAGCCGCGCCTGCGGGGTCTCGCGCTGCGCGAGCGCCCGCTCGAGCTGCCGGGCCGCGAGCCGGGGCCGGCCCCGGCCGGCGAGCACCGAGCCGAGGGCGAACCGCGCGAGGAACGACTCCGGATCGCGCCGGAGCGCCTGCCGCAGCCGGCTCTCCGCGGCGGCGAGATCGCCCCGCTCGTGGAGGAGCACGCCGCTGTAGACGAGCGCCTCGAACTGCCGCGGATCGTCCGCCAGGATCTCCTCGCAGAGCGCGAGCGCCCAACCGCCGTCGCCGTTGGCGAACGCCGCCTCGACGAGGAAGAGCGCGAGCGGCCGGTTGCCCCGCTCCCGCTTCAGCGCCCGCTCGAACCGGGTGAGGGCGCCCGGCGCGTCGTGGATGGCGAGCGCCGCCTCGGCCTCGCCGAGCAGCCGCCGGGCCGCCGCCGAGGCGCAGGCGGCGAGCACCTGCTCGCGCACCGCCGCGAACCGCTCGCGCAGCTCCACCGCCGCGAGCTCGCGCTCGAGCCCCCGGCGCCAGGCGACCTGACACTCCTCCTCGGGCACCACCCCGCGGCGCTCGAGCATCTCGAAGACCGCGCCCGCGCCGGCCTGCCCGAGGACGAGCGCGCGGTCGAGCTTGGCGACCGTCGCCGCCAGCCGGGCCATCCCATCGGCGGTGCGCTGGAGCGCCTCCTCGAGCGCCGACACCCGCTCGAGCAGGTGCTCGTCGAGCGAGATCGCGGGCTCGGGGGCGAGCCACTCCCCCATCTCGCCGGTCGCCGCCGAGGCGACCACCACGAGCGGCCGCTGGCAGCGGCGACAGTACTCCTGCTCGCCAGGGTTGTCGGCGCCGCAGGCGAGACAGAGCATGACGGGGCGTCAGTAGGTGTAGAAACCCTGGCCGCTCTTGCGGCCGAGGCGGCCGGCGTCGACCATCTTCACCAGCAGCGGGCTGGGACGGTACTTCGGATCGCCGAAGCCGTCGTGCAGGACGCGCAGGATGTCGAGGCAGACGTCGAGGCCGATGAGGTCGGCCAGCGTCAGCGGTCCCATCGGGTGGTTCATGCCGAGCTTCATCACCGCGTCGATCGCCTCGGCGGTGCCCACCCCCTCGTGGAGGCAGCAGATCGCCTCGTTGATCATCGGCATCAGCACCCGGTTGGAGATGAAGCCGGGATAGTCGTGGGCCTCCACCGGGGTCTTGCCCATCGCCCGGCTCGCCGCCTCGACCCGGGCGTACGTCGCGTCGGAGGTGTCGAGCCCGCGGATCACCTCGACGAGCGGCATCAGCGGTACCGGGTTCATGAAGTGCATGCCGATCACCTGCCCGGGCCGTCCGGTGGCAGCGGCGAGGCGGGTGATCGAGATCGAGCTGGTGTTGGAAGCGAGGATCGCCGCCGGCGCGCAGAGCGCGTCGAGCTGCCGGAAGACCCCGGTCTTCACCTCCAGGCGCTCGACCACCGCCTCCACCACGAGGTCGGCGTCGGCGAGCGCGGCGAGATCGGTACCGCCCGTGATCCGCGCCCGCGCCGCGGCGGCCTCCTCGGCCGTCAGCCGGCCCTTCGCCGCGAGCTTCCCGAGGCTCCCGCCGATCGCCGCGAGCCCCTTCGCGAGCGCCTCCGGCGAGAGATCCACGAGACGCACCGCGAAGCCCGCCTGGGCCGCGACCTGCGCGATGCCGTGCCCCATCGTGCCGGCGCCGACGACGCCGACGGTTCCGATCTCGCTCATGTCTCCCTCCCGCCGGGAGACTATGGGCAAGCGCGCGAGAGGGTCAAGAACGGCCGGGAGGGAGCGCGAAGAGCGTCGCGGGATCGTCGGCGAACCAGGGCTCGCGGCGGCCGAGCTTCGAGCCGATGGACGCGCCGACGGCCACGAAGCTCGCCATCGTCCAGAGCCAGGTGCCGAGATACGGCACCAGCTTGAGGAGGGTCAGCAGCAGGAAACCCGCGAGCGCGACGTGGAGCGCGAGCCGGCGCCGGTACGGGCGGAAAGTGGCGAGCCACGCCCCCACCGCGTGGAAGAGCGCGACCATCCCCCAGAGCTTGAAGAGCAGCGCCACGATCACGACGAGCACGAGCAGCGGCAGGGCGAGCGAGCGCGCCACCGCCGAGACGAGGAGCGCGGTGAGCAGGAGCGCGAAGACCCCGACCACCCCGGTCGCGAGACAACGCAGCGGCGCGCGCCGGATCTCCTCGGAGGTCGCGAGCACGGCGCGGCCGGCGGTCGCGAAGAGGAGCAGCGAGAGCAGCAGCCAGGCGGCGGCGAGCGCGAGCTTCGCGGCGAGTACCACGGGAGAGGTCGCCGGCAGGCCGAGCGACGGTCCTTCGAGCAGCGTCAGCCAGGCGCGCGAAGCCGAGGCCCAGGCCACCGCCCGGCCGCCGACCTCCGCGCCCGGTTCGGTCACCAGCCGCCCGCCGGCGACGTAGAGATCGCCCGCCACGCGCGCCGTGCCCGCGAGGCGCACGTCGCCGCCGAGCACCAGGACCGCGCCTCCGACCTCGCCGCTCACCGTGAGCGAGCCGTCGAGCACGGTGACGTCGGAAAGCGCCCGGCCGTGGACCTCCAGGTCGCGTCCCACCGCCACCAGCCGGTCGCGCGCGAGGCTCCCCGCGGCCAGCCGGAGCGGCTCCTGCTCCGGCGCGGAGGCGGCGTGCAGCGGCGTTCCCGCCGCCACCAGCAGGGCGAGGAGGAACCCCCGCCACGCGCGATGCCGCGAACCGTTCAGCGCGTCCCCCTGCGACCGTTCGCCTCGTCCGCCGGCACCGGACGCCGCAGGAGGCGCAGGAGCAGCCAGTGGAGCGCCAGGGTGAGCACCGCGAGCGCGACGAACCGCGACGGGGCGCTCGCGAGGAGGTCGCCGAGCGCCGCCCCCAGGCCCCGCCACGACGCCGCCGCGAGCCCGGAGCCGGCGAGGAGCGAGGAGACGAGGAGATCGATGAGCGCCACGGCCGCGCCCGGCAGCGCTCCGCTCGCCCCGAGCCGGGCGGCCGAGATTCCGAAGAGGGCGGCCGCCGCGCCGCCCACGAGCGCGAAGAGCGCCAGCGGCAACGCCCAGGCGCGGGGATGGCGCGCCTCCCAGCCTGCCGCCGGCAGCGCCTGCATCACTGCATCGCGGAAGCCGGGGCGGACCGCGAGGCGGTCACCCGCCAGGCTGGCGAGGAGCGCCGCCCCCTCGGCCCGCACCTTCTCGCACTCGGCGCAGCCGGCAAGGTGCGCCGCGAGCTCCCGGCGCTCGGCGGCGGGCAGCTCCCCCTCGAGGTCGAGATCGATCCATTCCTGACAGGTCGCGCAGTCCATCCTTCCCCCTCTACACCGTCACCCGGCGGGGATCCTCGCCGCCGAGCAGGCCCCGGAGCAGCTGCCGAGCCCGGAAGAGCTTGTTCTTGACCGTCCCGAGCGGCATCCCCTTCGCCTCGGCGATCTCGTCGTAGGAGAGCTCGCCGTAATGGCGCAGCAGGATCAGCTCCCGGTACTCCCACGGCAGGCGGGTGATCGCCTCCCGCACCTGCCCGGCCGTCTCGCGCTCGACGAGCCCGGCCTCCGCGCCGGGATCGTTCGCCGGCAGCTCCCGCTCCGGCCGGGCATCCTCCCCGCCGTCGTCCTGCGGCCCGAGCGGCACCATCCGGTACCGCCGCCGGCGCACGAGGTCGATCGCCGCGTTCTGCGCCACCCGGAAGATCCAGGTCGAGAAGCGGTAGCGCGGATCGAACCGGTCGAGCGCCTGGTAGACCTTCACGAAGACCTCCTGCGCGAGGTCGTGGGCCTCGTCGGCGTTGCGCACGATCCGGAAGAGGAAGTTGACCAGCCGCGACTGATACCGCTCGACGAGCTCACCGAACGCCTCCTGCCGTCCGGCCAGCGTCGCCCGGACCAGATCCTCGTCGGAGACTGCCGGGCCCGCCGGACACATACCTAGGTACGGCCGGCGCGGCCCGGGGTTGCACCTCCCGAGGAAGGCAGGACCACCGGATGGTCCGGCGCCCGGCCTTCGACGAGCACGGCGAGGAGCGCCGCCACGGAGAGCTCCGCCATCCGGAACCGCGTCTCGGCGGTGGCCGAGCCGAGGTGCGGGGCGAGCACCACGTTCGGGAGCCCGAGCAGACCGGGGTGGACCTCGGGCTCGCGCTCGAAGACGTCGAGCGCCGCCCCGCCGAGCCGGCCGCTCGCGAGCGCCGCGGCGAGCGCCTCCTCGTCCACCAGCGGGCCGCGCGCGGTGTTGACGAGGAAGGCGCCCGGCCGCATCCGGGCGAGGCGGGCGGCGTCGAAGAGGCCGCGGGTCTCGGGGGTGAGCGGGGCGTGGAGCGAAACGACGTCGGCCGCCGCCACCAGCTCGTCGAGGGTGCGCCAGCTCGTGCCGAGCGCCGCCTCGCGCGCCTCCGGAAGCCGGCGGCGGGAGGTGTAGAGGGTGGTCATGCCGAACGCCCGGGCGCGGGCGAGGACCGCCTGTCCGATCGCTCCCGCCCCGACCACCCCGAGCGTGAGGCTCCCGAGCGAGCGGCCGAGGAGGAGGTCGAGCGCCCAGCCCCGGAACTCCCCCCGGCGGACGTAGGCGTCGGCCTCCACCACCCGCCGCAGGAGCGCGAGCAGGAGCGCCCAGGTGAAGTCGGCGGTGTCGGCGGTGAGGACCCCGGGCGTGTTGGCCACCGTCACCCCGTGGCGGCGCGCCGCCGCCAGGTCGACGTTGTCCACCCCGGTGGCGCAGTTGGCGACCACCGCCAGGCGCGGCGCCGCCGCGAAGAGCCGCTCGCCCACCGGATGCACGAGCAGGGAGAAGAGCCCGTCGGCATCGGCCGCCGCGGCGGCGGCCTCCTCCGCCCGTCCGGGGCCGACCTCGCGCAGCACCACCTCGAGCCCGGCGGCGGCGAGACGCTCGCCGAGAGGCGCCGGCACCGGCGCGAGCAGCACCACCCGGCGGCGGGAGGGAGCGGACGACGGCACGGCGCTCACGGCGCGAGGTCGTCGCGGGCGCTCACGACGCCCTGCCGCTCGCCGGTGAGGAGCGCGAGCAGATCGCTCTCGATCCCGTGCGGAGAGCTCTCGACGATCCGGCCGACCTCGCGCCCGTCGCGCTCGACGTAGAAGGTGGGCACGAAGCGGAGATCGCGGCCCTCGACCCAGGCGGCCGGCTCGGCCTTCGCCCGGTCGACGCCGACGTAGACGATCTCGAACCGCGGCTCGCCGCCCGCCAGATCGAAGGCGTTCCAGAGCCGGGTGAGCTCGTGCCGGCTGTCGCTGCACCAGCTGCCGAAAAGGACCACCACGCGCGGCCCGGCGGGGAGCGCGAGCAGCGCGGCCGCCGCCTCCGGGTCGGGATCGGAGTCGCCGAGCGCCGCCCCCCAGTCGGGCAGCGCCGCCTCGATCTCGGCGCGGGCAAAGAGCCCGACGAGCTCCCCGGAGGCCGCGAAAGCGGGGAGGGCTCCGAAGAGCAGGGCGACGAGCGGAACGAGGACGAGGGCGCGAACGAGACGCCGGGCAGGGGTATGCGGGAGCATGACGAAATCCTACTGCAGCCCCGGCGCGCCCGGCCCGAGCTCGCGGACCCGCACGATCCGGTCGCCCTGCACGAGCCGGGCGAGCGTCTCCTCCCCCGCGACCACCCGGCCGAAGACGGTGTAGCCGCCGTCGAGATGAGGCTGCGGGGAGAGGGTGATGAAGAACTGGCTGCCGCCCGTGTCGGCGCCGGCGAGCGCCATCCCCACCGCCCCGCGCCGGTAGCGCAGGCGGTTGATCTCGTCGCGCAGGGTGTAGCCCGGGCCGCCCCAGCCGTCCCCCCGCGGATCGCCCCCCTGCACCACGAAGTCGGGCACCACGCGGTGGAAGTCGAGGCCGTCGAAGAAGCCGGCGTTGGCAAGCTGGAGGAAGGAGAGGCAGGTGAGCGGCGCCTGCGGGCAGGCGAGCTCGAGCTCCAGCCGGCCGCGGGCGGTCTCGAGCGCCACCCGCCGCGGCGTCCGGGTCTGTTCGAGGATCTGCCGGTAGACGGCGGGGCCGCGCCCGGTCGCCACCGGCCCCGGCACCGGCGCCACGGCGCCGAGTTTCGCGAGCTCGGCGGCCACCTCCCGGCGGACGAGATACCGGGGATCGCCGGCGGCCCGTTCGAGCGCGAGGATCGCGCCGCCCCGCTCCCGCACCTCGGCCCGTCCGCGCGCGCCGAGCGCCCGCACGGCGGCGCGGACGGCATCCTCGAACGGGTCGCCCACCCCCCGCTGCAACGCCTCCTCGAGCTCCTCGATCGGCAGGAGAGGCTGTTCGACGAGCCAGTCGAGAACGGTGGCGCGGACCGCCGGGTCGGGGTCGGCGAGCGCCGTCACGACCGTGTCCGCCACCACCTCGGCGGGCGCCGCCGCGAGCAGAGCCTCGACCGCGGCCACCCGCACCCGCGCCTCCGGATCGCCGGCGAGCCGGCGCAGCAGCTCCGGCTCCCCGAGCCGGCCGAGCGCTTCGGCGGCGACGGCCCGGAGCCCGGGCGCGGCGGCCGCCGCCGCGCGGACGGCCAGGGCTCGCGCCGCCTCCGAACCGCCCCGGGCAAGCGCGAGCAGCGCGACCTCCCGCTCGCGCGCCGTCTCCCCTTCCTCCCACCGCGCCCGCAGCAGCCGTTCGAGCGCCGGCGCCGGGAGGAACGCTCCGGCCGCCTCGAGGGCGGTGAGCCGGACCCCGGGGTCGGGGGAAGCCGCGCTCGCCACGAGCCGCTCCTCCCAGCCGGGGGCGTTCGCGCCGCGAGGGTGGAGCCGCGCCGCCGCGCGCAACGCCTGGATCGCCACCCCGCTCTCCGCCTCCCCCGCGAGCGGCAGCAGGAGCGTCAGATCCTCCGGTCCGCCGACCTCGGCGAGCCCCCGCGCCGCGAGCGCCCGCAGCGCCGCCTCCGGCGCGGTCGCAAGCCGCCGCAGGTCGGGCGCCGCCTCCGGGCGCGGATAGCGCGCGAGGGCGTACGCCGCTGCCGTGCGCAGCTCGGGCTCGCTCCGGGCGAGCCCCGCGCGCGCCACCTCGACCGCGGCCGCCTCCCGGAACCGGAAGAGCGCGGGCAGGAGGCGGCGGGCCTGCTCGCCCTCGCCGAGCGCCGCGAGGCGCGGCACGAGCCCGGCGAGGGGGGCGCGCAGCTTGCCGAGCGCCTCCACCGCAAGCGCTCCGGTTTCGGTGTCGATATCGGTGGCGGCGTCGAGCAGGGCCGGAATCGCCGCGTCGCTGCCGAGCAGCCCGAGCGAGAAGGCGGCCGCGCGCCGCACCTCCGGTTCGGAGTCGAGCAGGAGCCCCGCAAGCAGCTCGCGGCCGCGGGGATCGCCGACCCGGCCGAGCGCGACGGCGAGCTCCTCGCGCACCTGCCGCGAGCCGCCGAGCGCGGCGGTGAACGGCAGCCGCTGGAAGTCGCGCCGGTCGGCGAGCATCAGGAGGGTGGCGCGGGTCGCGAGCTCCGCCTCCGATTCGGGCGGCGGCAGCCGGTGGCTGGCGCAGGCCGGGAGGAGGAGCGCCAGGGCGAGAGAGAAGCGGAGCGCACACGTCGTCTTCATGGCTCCGGATGCTATCCGTACCGCTCCGTATAATCGCCCCCCGATGCCGGCCACCACCCTTCTCGAGTTCTCGGGCGTCGTCCGCGCCTTCGGCCGCCTCCGGGTCCTCGGCGGCGTCTCCGGACGGGTCGCTCCGGGCACGGTCCTCGCCGTCACCGGCCCCAACGGTTCGGGCAAGTCGACGCTGCTCAAGTGCCTCGCCGGCCTGCTCGCCCCCGATGCGGGGCGGATCGACTACCGCGAGGAGGGGGTGACGCTCGACACCGCGACCCGCCGCCGGCGGGTCGGCTTCCTCTCCCCCGACCTCGCGCTCTACGAGGAGCTCACGGTGGAGGAGAACCTCCACTTCTTCTGCCGGCTGCGGGCGCTGCCGGCGAGCCGCGGCGGCGAGCTGCGCGAACGGGTCGGCCTGCCCGCCACCCGGCGCTGCGGCGCGCTCTCCTCCGGGATGCGCCAGCGCCTCCGCTGGGCGTTCGCCCTCCTCCACCGGCCGCGGCTCCTCCTCCTCGACGAGCCGCTCGAGCATTTCGACGCCGGCGGCGTCGAGCTCGCCCGGGACCTTCTGGGCGAGCATCTCGCCGGCGGCGGGCTCGCCGTCGTCGCCAACCCTTCCCGTCTGGAGCTGCCGCATGTCGCGGACCGCCTCGAGCTGGCTCTCTGAGGCGGCCGCCGTCTTCGCCAAGGAGTGGCGGTGCGAGCTGCGCACCCGCTACGCCCTCAACACGGTGCTCCTCTTCGCCTTCACCACGCTGGTGATGGTGAGCGTCGCGCTCGGCCCGATGGGCGTCGACTCGGCGGCGCGCGCCACCGTGCTCCCGATGCTCCTCTGGCTGATCCTCCTCTTCGCCGCCGCCGCCGGGCTGCCGCGCGTCTTCGGCCACGAGGAGGAGAAGCACACCGCCACCGCGCTCCGCCTCGCCGCCACCCCCTCGGCCCTCTTCTGCGGCAAGCTCGCGTTCTCGCTCACCCTCTTCGCCGCGATCGAGGCGCTCACCGCGCCGCTCTTCCTCGCGATGATGCAGCTGCCGGTCGCCGCCCCCGGACGTTTCCTGGCGACGCTCGTCCTCGGCGGCTGGGGCCTGGCGGCGGCGAGCACGCTGGTGGCCGCCATCGTCGGCCAGGCGCGGGGCCAGTCGACGCTCTTCGCCGTCCTCTCCTTCCCCGTGCTCCTGCCCCTCCTGCTGCTCGCCATCGAGGCGACCCGGGCCGCCGTGGGCGGGGGTGGCGGGGCCGATTCGCTCTCCCGGCTCGTTCTGTATGATGCCGCGATGACCGTGGTCAGTCTGATGCTCTTTCCGGCGATCTGGAACCCATGAGGAAGATCGCTCCCTGGCTGCTCTGGATCTGGATCATGGTGGTGATCTGGGCCGCCTTCTTCTACGCCCCGCTGGCCGAGGGGTTCGTCGGCCAGTCGTCGCGGATCCTCTTCTTTCACGTCCCGATGGCGTGGGTCTCGTTCGTCGCCTTCCTCGCCGCCGGCGCCTGGTCGATCCGCTTCCTCGCCGGCGGCCGCCGCGTCGCGCACGACCATGCCGCGAGCGCGGCGGTCGAGCTCGGACTCCTCTTCTGCGTCCTCGCGACGGTGACCGGCGCCCTCTGGGCGCGGGTCATGTGGGGCGCGTTCTGGAACTGGGATCCGCGGCAGACCTCGATCGTGCTGGCGATGATCTTCTACGCCGCCTATCTCGCGCTGCGCTCCGCCGTCGAGGAGCCCGAGACGCGCCGCCGGCTGGCGGCGGCGTACGCGGTCCTCGGCCTCGTGGTGGCGCCGTTCCTCTTCTTCGTGCTTCCGCGCCTGACCTTCTCGCTCCATCCCGACACCGTGGTCAACCTCCGCGGCCGGATCGAGATGGAGAGCCGCATGCGGCAGGTGCTCGCCGCGAGCTCGCTCGCCTTCACCGTGCTCTTCTTCTGGATCCACCGGATCCAGGTGCGCCTCAAGGCCCGCGCCGAGCGGGCTCCTCTCGGGAGGACCAGACCATGAACGACGGCTCCGACTGGGCCCTCGTGGCAGTCAATATGATCATCTGGAGCGGGCTCTTCCTCTACCTGCTCCGGTTGCAGCGGCAGCTCGACCGCACGGAGCGGGACTCGTGAACCGGCGGCGCGTCGCCTACCTCGCCGGCGCCGGCCTGCTGCTCGCCTTCGCCGCCTTCTCGCTCACCTCGTTCCGCAGCGCGCTGACGCCGTACGTCTCCTACGCCGAGGCCCGCGAGCAGAGCCGCACGGTGCAGGTGGCCGGCGGGCTCGCCAAGGCGAGCTCCCGCTACGACGAAGCGACCTCGTCGCTCCTCTTCACGCTCGTCGACCCGGCCACCCAGCAGACGCTGCGGGTCCGCTACCACGGGGTCAAGCCCGCCAACTTCGAGGACGCGATCAGCATCGTCGCCATCGGCAGCTACGACCGGGCGGCCGACGAGTTCGCGGCCGGCAAGCTCCTCGTCAAGTGCCCGAGCAAGTACCAGGGCGCCGAAGTGAAGACCTACAGCTGAGCCGCCGATGAGCTACCTCTCGACGCTCTACCTTCCCGGAGCGGTGGCGCTCTGGTGCGCTCTCGCCTTCGCCGTGACCGCGATCTGGGGCTACGCCCGCGCCCTCGGCGGCGACCCCGCGGCGCTCCGCTTCGGCCGCAACGCCTACCGCTTCTTCGCGCTCGCGATCGCGCTGGTCACGGCGATCCTCTTCCTCTGCCTCTATCTGCGCGACTACCGGATCGAGTACGTCTACCAGTACTCGGGCAACGACCTCTCGACCTTCTTCCAGCTCGCCGCCTTCTGGGCGGGACAGAAGGGCAGCTTCCTCATCTGGCTCTTCTTCGGCGCGATGCTCGGGCTGCCGCTGGTGCGCGCCGCCGGCCGTGACGAGGCGCCGGTGATGACCGTCTTCCTCTTCACGCAGCTCGGGCTGCTGCTGATCCTGGTGCGGGAGAACCCGTTCATCATGCTCCCGCAGACGCCGCTCGACGGCGCGGGCCTGAACCCGCTCCTCCAGGACTACTGGATGACGATCCACCCGCCGGTGATGTTCATCGGCTACGCCGCGACGGCGATCCCGTTCGCCTTCGCGATGGCGGCGCTCTGGCGGCGCGACTACGGCAACTGGGCGGCGCGCGCCTTCCCCTGGGCGCTCTTCGCCTTCCTGGCGCTCGGGGCGGCGATCCTGCTCGGCGGCTACTGGGCGTACAAGACCCTCGGCTGGGGCGGCTACTGGGGCTGGGATCCGGTGGAGAACGCCTCGCTGATCCCCTGGCTGCTCACCACCGTGTTGATCCACGGCCTCTATCTGGAGCGGGCCAGGGGCCGGTTCCGGCGGGCCACCGTGGTGCTCTCCTCGCTCGCCTACCTCTCCGTCCTCTACGGCACCTTCCTCACCCGCTCCGGCGTGCTCGCCGACTTCTCCGTCCACAGCTTCGTGGACCTCGGGATCTCGGGCTGGCTGATCGCCCTGATGCTCTTCTTCCTCGGCGGCTCGGCCTGGCTCGTCGCGACCCGGATCCGGGAGATCCCCTCGGCGCCGAGCGAGGACCCGCTCCTCTCCCGCGGCACCTTCGTGGTGCTCGGCACGATCACCCTGCTCGCCTCGGCGCTGGTGGTCACCCTCGGCACCTCGGCGCCGATCCTCACCCGGTTCCTGGAGAACCCCGGACAGGTGGGGCCCGCCTTCTACAACCGGGTCAACCTGCCGCTCGCGCTGCTGACCGCCTTCCTGGTCGCGCTCGTGCCGTTCCTCACCTGGCGCGGCGCCGCGAGCTGGGGCGAGCTGCTCGGCAAGGCGCGCTGGGGGCTCGTCGCCGCCGCCGCGGTTGCCGTGCTCGCCGCCATCCTCGGCGTCCACGATCCGTTCCACCTGCTCCTCGTCCTCTTCGCCAGCGCGGCGGTAGCGACGAACCTCACCGCGGTGATCGGTCTCGCCCGTCGCGGCGGCCTGAAGAGCGCCGGCGGCTACCTCGCCCATGTCGGCGTCGGGGTGATCCTGCTCGGCTTCCTCGCCTCCTCGGCGTACGACGAGAGCGTCAAGGTGACCCTCGAGCGTGGCCGGCCGACGGCGGTGGGCGACCTGACGCTCACCTTCCAGCGGTTCGTGCCGCGCTCGGCGACTCAGAAAGAGCGGATGGAGGTCGAGGTGGTGCGCCCCGGCGGCTCCCGCTACCTCGCCTACCCGAGCCTCTTCGTCAACGACCGCTCCCGGCAGCTGATGGCCCATCCGGACATCCGCAGCTTCGCGTTCCACGACCTCTATCTCTCGCCGCTCGAGTACGATCCCGGCGAGCGCGGCGGCCGCCTCCTCCTCGCGAAGGACCAGAGCGCCACCCGCGGCGGGATCGAGGTGCGCTTCCTCGGCTTCGATCTCGAAGCGGGCGGGCACGGGACGACGCCGGCCGCGAGCGGCCCGATGAGCGTGGGCGCGGTGCTGGAGATCACCCGTGACGGCCGGAGCGAACGGCTGACCCCGATCTACCGCTTCTCGCCCGGCGGCGAGGTGGAGTTCCCGCCGGTGGCGATCCCGGGCGGCGGCCGGGTGGCGCTCGCGGGGATCGACGCGGAAAGCGGCGCCGTCGAGCTCCTCTTCGAAGGGCTGCCCGACCTGCCGGGATCGCCCGCGAAGCTCGCCCTCGACGTCACCCGCAAACCGCTGATCCAGCTCGTCTGGGGAGGTCTCTACCTGATCTTCCTCGGCGGCGCGCTCGCGGCCTGGCAACGGTACCGGCAGGCGTTGCGGCACGACGCGACCGCCGCCGGCACTCGCTGAACGCCGGGGTGCGTGCTGAGCGGATCAGGCGCCGACGGCGAGGCGGTCGGCGAGGCTGGCCGGCAGACCCGCCCGGCGGATCCGCTCCTGCGCGCGTTCGACCGGATAGGGAATGCGGAACCAGCGCACGAGGCCGGCGTCCCCCTCGTAGATCATGTACGCCGCCAGCGGGTTGCGATCCCGTGGCTGCCCCACCGCGCCGGGGTTGAGCAGGTAGCGCCAGCCGGGCCGGAGCCGGATCACCCCCGAGGCGCCGGTGAGCAGCGCGACCTCGAGACCTCCGGGTCCGTGCGCGAGGATCGACGGCAGGTGGGTGTGTCCGAAGAAGACCACCTGCGGCCCGGTGAAGTAGGTGAAGATCTCGAGCGCGTCGAGCGACGAGAGGAGGTACTGGTCCTCGTCGAGCGGCGAGCCGTGGCAGATCGCCACCCGCTCGTCGATCCCGAGCGGCCCCTCCGGCAGCTCGCGGAGGAAGCGCCGGTTCGCCGCCGTCAGGCGGTTGGCGGTCCAGTGCGCGGCGGCCAGGGCGGCGGCGTTGAACGTCTCGCCGCTCTCCAGCCCCGCGACGACCTTGTCGTGGTTTCCGCGCACGATCCAGACCGGCCCGGAGAGCCGGCGGATCGCCTCGATCACCTGGTTGGGCGCCGCTCCGTAGCCGACGAGGTCGCCGAGCACGAGCGTCGCGTCGAACCGCTTCCGCCGCACCCGCCGCAGCACCGCGGCGAGGGCGTCCCAGTTCCCGTGCAGGTCGGAGAGGATCAGGTAACGCATGCCTGCCGGGCCGGCAGCCGGAGGAGGAGCCGGGCCACGATCTCCTCGGGGGTGGCGTCGGCGGTGATCTCGAGCCGGAGGTCGGCCCGGCGGTAGGCCGCCAGCCGCTCCCGGTAGAGGGCGAACGCCTCGGTCTCGGCGCGGAAGAGCGGCCGGTCGGGGCGGCTCACCCCGCCCAGCCGCGCCACGATCACCGGGAAGGGAACGTCGAGCCAGACGACGAAGGCGCCGCGGGCGGCCGCGTACGCCTGGTTCTCGGGGAAGGTCAGGGTGCCGCCGCCGGTGGCCACCACCACCTCCGGCAGCGCGAGTGCGGCCGCGAGCGCCTCCCGCTCGCGGCTCCGGAACCAGGCTTCGCCGTGCGTCGCGAAGATCTCGGCGACGGCGAGCCCCGCGGCGCGCTCGATCTCGCGGTCGAGATCCACGAACGGCAGCCCGAGCCGCCCGGCGAGGCGCTCCCCCACCGTCGTCTTGCCGGCACCCATGAAGCCGGTCAGCAGGATACGCATGCCGTACCCTTCCCGGGCGCCACCGGGCCGTTCAGAGGCTCTCTCCCTCGGGCTCGGCCCCCCGCTCCCGCGCCTCGCGTTCGAAGAACTGCTCGAGGTAGCGGGTCGAGAGGTCGCCGGCGATGAACACCGGGTCGCGCACGATCCGGCGGTGGAGGTCGGCCGAGGTCCGGACCCCTTCGACGACGAGGAAGTCGAGCGCCCGGGTCAGGCGGGCGATCGCCTCCGCCCGGTCCGAGCCGTGGCAGATCAGCTTCGCGACGAGGCTGTCGTAATGGGGCGGGATCACGTAATCCTGGTAGGCGTGGGTATCCACCCGCACCCCGGGACCGCCGGGCAGGTGGAGCGTGGTGAGCCGCCCCGGGCTCGGCGCGAAGGTCTCGGGATCCTCGGCGTTGATCCGGCACTCGATCGCATGGCCGCGCGCCTGCAGCCCGCTCGCCAGCGCGAGCCGCTCGCCCGCCGCCACCAGGATCTGCTGCTTGACCAGATCGGCGCCGATCACCATCTCGGTCACCGGGTGCTCGACCTGGATCCGGGTGTTCATCTCCATGAAGTAGAAGCCGCCGTCGGCGTCGAGCAGGAACTCGATGGTGCCGGCGTTCTCGTAGCCGACCTCCTCGCAGAGCCGCACCGCGGCCGCGCCCATCCGCTCCCGCAGCGCGGGGGTGAGCGCCGGGGAGGGGGACTCCTCGACCAGCTTCTGATGCCGGCGCTGGATCGAGCACTCCCGCTCGCCGAGGTGGATCGCGGCGCCATGCCGGTCGCCGAAGACCTGGATCTCGATGTGCCGCGGCGAGACGAGGTACTTCTCGAGATAGATCGCGCCGTCCCCGAACGCCTTGGTCGCCTCGTTGGCGGCGGTGGTCAGCTGGGTCTCGAGATCCCCCTCGTGGTGGACGATCCGCATCCCCCGGCCGCCGCCGCCCGCGGCCGCCTTCAGGATCACCGGGTAGCCGATCTCCGCCGCCAGCCGGCGGGCCGCGCCCAGGTCCGTGAGCGCTCCCTCGCTGCCCGGGAGCACCGGCACGCCGCACCGCTTGGCGGTCTCCCGGGCGGCGGCCTTGTCGCCCATCAGCCGGATCGTCTCCGGCCGCGGTCCGATCCAGCCGAGGTTGCACTCCCCGAGCACCTCGGCGAACTGCGCGTTCTCGGCGAGGAAGCCGTAGCCGGGGTGGATCGCGTCCGCGCCGGTGATCTCCGCCGCCGAGACCAGCGCCGAGATGTTGAGGTAGCTCTGCGCCGAGGAGGGCGGACCGATGCAGACGTCCTCGTCGGCGTAGGTGACATGGAGCGAATCGCGATCGGCGGTCGAGTAGACCGCCACCGTCGGGATCCCGAGCTCGCGGCAGGCGTGGATGATCCGCAGCGCGATCTCGCCGCGGTTGGCGATCAGGATCTTGCGGAACATCGTCCCGCTCAGGTGAGCCGCAGCCCGAAGAGCGGCTCGCCGAACTCGACCGGCTGGGCGTTGCGCGGATAGATCTCGACGATCTCTCCGTCGGCGTCGGCCTCGATCTCGTTCATCAGCTTCATCGCCTCGACGATGCAGAGCACCTGCCCCTTGCGCACCCGGTCGCCGACCCGGACGAACGGCTCGGCGTCGGGGCTCGGCGCCGCGTAGAAGGTGCCGACGATCGGTGAGGTCACCGGATGCAGGTCGGGCGCCGGCGCGCTCTCGGCGGCCGCCGCGACGGCTTCGACCGCCGGCGACGCAGCGAGCGTCACCACGGCCGGCGCGTTCGCCGTCGCCGGTGCGCTCCTGCCGCCGATGTGCAGCCGGAAACCGGAGCGCTCCACCTGCAGCTCCGCGAGGCCGCGCGCGGCGACCAGCTCGATCAGCTCCTTGATCTGCTCGAAAGTCAACACGTCCCCCTCCTGCCCCGGAGCCGCGGGTTCGCTGGTCCGGCGAACGGCGCGCGGCCGGCGGTCGATGGACCCCCCGGCCGGCGCCGGGTCACTCGAGATCGCCCTCGAAGAGCAGCCGCGCGCGTTTGAGCTCGAACCGCGCCCGCCCGTAGCTCCCCTCGGGATGCAACACGAGGAGCAGATAGTACTCCTTGGCGACGGCGCTGAGCAGCAGCGCGATCCGGTCGGTGGTGACCGTGAACTGCTCCACCGCGCCCACCGCGAGCTCCCGGCTCTGGTCGGAGATCAGGCGCACCTGGGCGAGCATCTCGGCGGCGAGGACCTCGAGGTCGAGCGCCGGGTCGGAGCTCACCGACTCGACCGGGATCCCGTCGCGGTCGACGAGCGAGAGCGCGATCGCGCCGTTGATACGCCCCTGGATGCTGCTGAGCCGCTCAAGAAACATGGCGCTGGGCCCCCTCCCGGATCCGCTGCAGGTAGCGCTGAAGAAGCAGGATCTTGCGCGCGGTCAGCCCCGCGGGCTGCGGGCCGGCGCCGAGCAGATCCGCGGCGTCGGGCGGCCGCGAGAGCAGCTCGCGGATCCGCGCGAGACCCGAGAGCGCTTCCGGATCGCCGGGCTGACGCGCGAGGATCGCCTCGTAGGCAGCCGTCGCCTCCCCGAGATGCCCCTGCTCGAGATAGAGCGCCGCCAGCGTCGGGGTGGCCTCCAGCGCCGCCTCCGCGCCGCCGGCGGCCACGGACGGCGCGATCTCCGCCGGCGGCACCGCCACCTCTTCGCTCTCCACCCAGGCGGACGGTACCGGCTCCGGCTTTGCCTGCAGCGGCGCGGCGACGGCCTCCTCGGGAGCGCTCGCGGCCGGCGGCTCGGCGCGCGGCAGCGCCCACCACGGCTGGGCGGACGCTTCCGGCGCGGCGACGGGCTCCGGCTCCGGAGTGACGATCTCTTCGGGTTCGGCGGCGAAGGCGGCTTCGAGCTCCGCCTCCGTCACGGCGACCGCTTCGGGATCCGGCGCGGCTGCCAGCGCGGCCACCGGCTCGGGTTCCGGCACGGGTACCGCCACGAGCTCCGGTTCCGGCTCGCGCACGGCGACCGGCTTCGCCTCCGGCAGGACGGCGGGCTCGGGCTCGATCGCCGCCATCTCGAACGCGGTCGTGTCCTCGAGGGTGGCGCCGCTCGCCGGCAGCTCGACCTCGGGCTCGACGCTGGCGGGCGCCATCTCCGCCATCGGTGCCGTGACGATCGCCGCGACCTCCGGCGCCGCCGGGAACGGCTCCTCGACAGCCGGCGCGGGAACCGCCACGGCGGGGCGCGTGGCCCGGAAGATCCCGGCCGCGGTGAGGCCGGCGAATCGCGCCCACTCCTGGCCCGTGCCGGGAGCGGCGAGCGCGGGGAACGGCGGGGGGAGCCGCGCCGGATCCACCCGCCGCCGCGCCGCGTCGGGCAGCGGCAGCCGCTCCAGGTCGAGCGCGGCCACCGGGCGCGGCGTGACCGCGAGCGGCTCGGCCGCGGCCACGGGCCGGTCGCGTACCGCCGCCGATCGCTCGACGAACTGCTCGAGCTCGCCATAGGCGGTCGGCAGCTCGGGCAGCTCGGCGGCCGGCGGCGCCGCGGCCGCGGCGAGCTGCCGCTCGATCTCGGCGATCTCGGGGTCGGCTTCGTTGAGCAGGACGTAGAGGTCGCGCCGGTCGCGGGCGTCGTCGATCCGGCCGAGTCGCAGATAGGTGGCGATGAGGAGCTTGTTGGCGACCAGCTGCGTCGGGTCGGCGGCGATCACCCGCTCCAGAGTCTCGGCGGCACCCGTGACGTCGCCGGTCTCGAGCCGGCAGCGCCCGAGCGCGACCCGCGCCGCGAGGTAGCCGGGGTGGTGCCCGAGGCCCGTTTCGAGGACCTTCAGCGCCGCCTCCGGCTGGCCGTCGCGGCGGTACTCCTCGGCGAGCTGCAGGAAGAGCCGCGACGCGGGATCCCGCTCCCAGCGTTCCCGCAGCGCCTCCAGGCGAGACGGGTCGGAACCGCTCTCAGCCACAGCGACCTCCTCGCCCGGCGCGCACGAAAGATTGGGCCGGACAACTCATCGAACCGCGGGATTATAGCAGCGCCCGCGGCCGCGCACGCTCGCGGCGGCGGGCGGTGGCTCGCCGCCGGCTCAGTTGCCGGTCACCGCCACGAACTGGGCCGCCTCGCTCGCCCCGGTCGCGTTGCTCGCCCGGAGGCGAACGAGATAGGTCCCGGGCGCCGGGTAGGTGAACGACGGGTTCTGCTGCCGGCTGGTGTTGTTGCCCGGATCGCCGAACTGCCAGAACCAGTCGGTCGGGTTCCCGGTGGAGGTGTCGGTGAAGACCACCGTGAGGAGGCTGCGCGCGAAGGTGAAGTTGGCGCGTGGCGCCCGCTGGATCGAGATCGTGCGGCTCTGGGAGAGGACCGACGACCCGGAGGCCTCGACCCGCACCGTGAACGAATCGCCCGAGATCGTGGAGATGTCGGCCGCCGTCACCTCCAGCAGATCGGTCGCCTCCCCCGCCGAGTTGGTCGCGAGGAAGCGCCCGCCCGACTCGAGCGTCCCCTTGTCGGCGGCGAAGTTCACGTTCGTGCCGGCGAGCGGATTGCCCTGGTCGTCGCGGACCAGCACCAGCAGCTCGATCTCGCCGCCGGTCTCCGGCACGCTCGACGGCGTCGCGAGCAACGAGATCGAGGAGGGGAACGACCCCACCTTGATGTCGTCGGAGGTCGCCTCCAGCGAGCCCGAACGGGCGATGACCTTCGCCGTCCCGATCCGCCCGTCGCCCCGGAAGGAGGCGAGCGCGATCCCGTTCGCGTCGGTGTAGGCGATCCCCGGCGTGATGTTGCCGAGGTTGGTCGAGAAGCGCACCTCGGTGCCGCTGCTGACCGGGTTGCCGTTGGCCCGCAGCACCTCGGCCCGGACCGTCGCCTCGCCGTCGGCGAGGATCCGGTCCGGGGTGACGGTGACGCGGAGGACGCCACCGGACGGGGCGATCGGCGTTCCCTTGTCACAGGAGACGCTGAGCAGGCTCAGCAGGGCGAGAGCGAGGAGGGCGGCGGCGGCGCGGTGCATGATCGAGGAGTATACGAAAAGCGGCGGCCGCCCGTTGAGGCGGCCGCCGCCGGAGTCACCAGCTGATGGATGGTCGCCTCAAGGACCCGGCGCCGTGTCGTTCCGGCAGGAGCCGTCGGTCGGGGTGAACAGGAAGGCGTTGGAGAGCGGCTTCGTGTCGCAGCCGGTCTCCAGGCTCCGCACCAGGACCGAGGCGCTGACCGGGACCCACTTCTGTCCGGCGTGGCCGTCGCCGTTGTCGTCGCACGGCTCGCCGTTGCCAAAGGCGCTGTTGGGAATGGCGGGGGTACGCACGGTGATCGAGGTGCAGTAGCCGTTCGCGTCGCAGCCGCTCACCGCCTGCACGATGCCGGTGTAGGTGCCACCGCCGACCGTGAAGTCGACCGCCACCGGGGCACGGAAGTTCGCGCCGGTGAGGGTCACCGTGGAGTTCCCGGCCTGCGGACCGCTCGTCGGCGCGAGCCCGAAGAGCAGGGGCTTCTGGATCGTGTAGATGAACTCGAGCCCCTGGGTCGTGGCGCCCTCGCCGGTCTCGATGTTGGTGACGGCCGCCGGCCCGCGCGCGACCACGTTGTCGGACGGGCAGCTCGTGACCGGGATCGCCACCGTGCGCACCACGACCTGGGTGCCGCTCACCGAGACGACCTGCTGCGCGTAGTTCGCGAGCGAGGCCGCCACCGGCTCGGAGAAGCCCTGGCCGTAGATCGTCACCAGGACGCCGCCGCTGAACGGGCTCTCGCCGGGACCGAACGAGCTGATGAACACCGCCGTGCCGTAGCGGAAGGCCTTTTCGAGGGTGTGGGAGAGACCGCTGTTGAGGTTCACCACCCGGATGTCGACCGGGGTCGGGCCCGTGTTCGGGTTCGCCCGCGGCGGGGAGACCGCCTCGATCCGGGTCCGGGTGACGTTGCGCACCATCGCTTCCCGGTCGCCGAAGAAGACCTGCACCGGGGCTTCGAAGCCGTCGCCGTTGATGACGACGTTCGTCCCGCCCTCGTTCGGGCCGGAGGCCGGGGTGACGGAGAGCACCAGCGGCTGGAGGGTGCCGCCGCTCGCCGCGTAGGTGAAGCCGTTGGCGAGCGAGTCGGAACGCTGGTCGGGCGCCCCGTACCGCGCGGTGACCTGGACGGCCACCGACGTCGGAGTGCCGGAGAAGCCCGCCAGCTGCGGCGTCTCGACGGTGATCCGCGACTCCGACACGGCGCGCACGACCGCCGGCGAGCTGCCGAACACCACCCGGACCGGGCTCTCGAAACCGCCGCCCAGGACCTCGACGATCTCGCCGCCGTTCGGGCTGCCCACGTTCGGGCTGACCGCCTGGATGTAGGTCACCTCCCGCTCGACGAAGCGGACCTGCGCCTCGGCGAACGCGAAGCCGAACCGTCCGTCGGCCGGCTTCTCGGCGCGCAGCATCGCGATGCCGATCGTGTTGGCGGGGAAGAGCGCGGCGGTAGCGCGGCCGCCGACGAGCGTGAGGTTCACCTCGGCGGCGCCGCCGGGCGAGCCGAAGCCACCCAGCGTCGTCCGCAGGGTGACCGCGGTGCCGTCGGGCAGCGCCGTCCCGTTGTCGGTGCGCTGGCCGCTGACGGTGACCTGGACCGGGTCGGTGCTGCCGATCGGAATCGCACCACTGCTCGTGGTGATCGCGAGCGCGGCCCCGGGCTGGGGCGGTGCCGGCGTGACCGGCGTGGCCGGCGGTGCGGTCGGGGTCTTGGGCTTGTCACTGCTGCAGCCCGCGACGAGCGCTACCGCCGTCAGGATGGTCAACAGCAGGGCGAGGCGATGGGAAGATCGCATGGCCTCTCTCCTCTCAGGGCACCACGTCGATGGTGAAGTAAGCCGGCGCCGAATCGACCTTCTTGCCCGACAGCGTGCGGCCGAAGAAGCGGATGCCGACCGTGAGCCGGATCACCTGGCTGCCCGTCGCGCGCTCGTAGCCGAAATCGACCAGGTCCTTGAGCGGCAGGTTGTTGAGCTGGTCGAAACGCAGGAAGGGCGGGTTCTTGATGGTGGTCCGGCCGTTGACCGGCACCACCCCGAAGATGTGCTCGACCAGCGTCGGGGGCACCTGCGAGCCGGTGTCGGCGCGGGCGTATGTGACCTGATAGCTCTCGAGCTCGACGTTCATCAGGCTGCTCGTCGCGCTCTCCGGGTCCTTCGCGACGCTCTGGACCTGGATCTCTTCGATGTCGAACGGACCGTTCGACGCGCTGACCGTCACCGGGAGCCCGTCGAAATCGGCGATCGACAGGAGCACGCCGCCGCCGTCGGTCCGGTCGGTGCGGCTCTGGCAACCGACGGTGGCGAGCAGGGCCACCACGGCGAGGCTGACGATCTTGAGCAGGGTGCGCATGGGGCTCTCCTCCCGTCGGCTCACAGTCTCACGACCCTCGGGGTGATGAAGATCAGCAGCTCCTCGTTCTTGTCGGAGCGCCGCTTGTTCTTGAACAGGTGACCGAGGATCGGGATGTCGGCCAGGGCCGGCACCCGGTCCTGCCCCTGGTCGGTGGTTACCTGGTAGATGCCGCCGATCACCGTCGTCCCGCCGTCCCGGACGATCACCCGGGTGCGCGCCTCCTTGGTGGCGATCGGGGCGTTCTGGGCGCCGACGACCGCGAAGGCGAGCTGCGGTTCGCGCTTCTGGACCCGGATATCGAGCATCACCGTCCCCTCGGCGGTGACGTGCGGCGTCACCTCGAGGCGGAGCGTGGCGTTGACGAACTGCACGCTCACGGTGTTGTTGGCGACGGTCTGGATCGGGATCTGCAGACCGCTCTGGATCTCGGCGGTCTCGTTGTTCAGCGTCGCGATGCGCGGCGCCGAGAGCACGTTGATCAGCCCTTCGCTCTCGGCCGCCGTCAGGCGGGCGTTGAGCTGGAAGGTGTTGAGCACGTTGCCGAGCGTGAGGCCGAGGAAGCCGTTGCGGGCCCCGGTCTGCAGGGCGGTGCCGCCCCCGACCGCGACGTTGTTCGGGAAGACGAGGCCGGTGGTGTTGCCATGGGCTGCGTCCGCGACTCCCGCGAAATCCCACTCCACGCCGAGCGAGCGGCTGAAGTTCTTCGTCGTCTCGATGATCCGGGCCTCGATCATGACCTGCGGCTCGGGGATGTCGAGCGACTCGATCACCGCCAGCACGGTGTCCATGTAGGAGGGGAGCTCCTTGATGATCAGCGTGTTCGTGCGGCCATCGGTCTGGATCGTGCCGCGCTGGCTCATCAGACCCGAGCCGGAGCGCAGGATCCGCGAGACGTCACCCACGCTGGCGTAGCTGAGGCGCTTGAGCACCGTCCGCAGGGGGATCGCCTTCTGCTGCTCGAGCGCGAGCTGCGCCGCCTCGGCGGCCTCGCTGCGCAGCACGCTCACCGGCGCGATCCGCATGATGTTGCCGTCGAGCTCGTAGCCGAGTTTGTTGATCTTGAGGATCTGGTCGAGCGCCTGATCCCAGGGTACGTTCTCGAGCTGGACGGTCACCGTGCCGCGCACGCCCGGCTGCACCACGATGTTCAGGCCGCTGATCTTGGCGAACGACCGGAGCACGTCGAGGATGTCGCCATCCTTCAGCTCGAGGCTGATCGGCTCGCCCACGTACTGCTTGCGATGACCGCCGATCGTCTGCGCCCGGAAGGCGGACGGCGCGATCTCGGTCCGTCCGCTCACCGGCTCCTCGGCATCGGCAGCGGGGTTCGCGGTCTCGTAGAGCTCGACCGGAGCGAGCACCGGCGGCGGCGGGATCGGGGCCGGCGGCGGCGCCGTCGCGGCGACCTTCACCTCCGGCACCGGTGCGACGGCCGGCGCTTCGTTCTCTTCCGCCGGCGACCACTCCGGAACGGATGCCGCCTCGGCCACCTCGGCCGGCGCGGCGGCCTCGATCGCCGCCGGCGTCGGCGGCAGCTCCCCGATCGGGGGCAGCGGCTCGGTGGCCGTGATCGCCGGGGCCCGCAGATCGTCGGCGAGCGTCGGCGGGAGCGCGGTACCCGGCGCCGTCAGGCGAACGAGGAGCGCGTCGGCCGAACGCTCGATCGAGGCCACGACGTCGGCCCGGAGGTCGACCACGACCCGCGAGACCGGCTCGGGCTGGCTGCGGAACTGCGAAACCCGCACCCGCTCGACCCGGGCGTCACCGACCGGGAGCGTCCCCTGCCGGCTGCCGTTGAAGACCCCGGCGAGGTCGATCACCAGCCGGTCGGGTCCCGCGAGGCGGAAAGTGGAGTAGGAGAACTCGCCGTCCCCCACGAGCCGCAGCAGGCTCGCATCCGGATCCGGCACGACCTCGACCGCCGCGAGCCGCGTGGCCACGGGCCCCGCCGGCGGCGGCCCGCTCAGCGGCGCCTCCGGGGTTCCCATCGCCATCGCTGCGACCGCCGGCGCTGCCGCCGCGGGCTCCTCCTCCGGTTCGGCGAACGGGGTCTCGGCCGGCAGCGGCTCGACCGCCGCCACCACGCCGCCGCCCGCCGGCACCAGATCGAGCTGGAGCCGCCCGTCTTCTCCGACGAGCGCATGCTCGCTCTCGCCGCGGCTTTCGACGACCAGGCGGGTGAGCGGCCGCTCCCCGCGCTCGTCGAGCTCCACCCGCAGGCTGGCGAGCAGCCCGTCCGGCGAGCTCCAGTCGGTCACCCCCGGAGCCGGCCGCACGTTCGGCAGCTCGACGACGAGGCGCCCGGCCTCGTCACGGTAGCTCGTCCAGACGAGTGGCCCGGTTGCCGCGAGCTCGACCCGCGTGCCCGGAGCCATCTCCCGCACCGCGACGCTGTCGAGCTGTGCGACGGCCGGCACGGGGGCCACGACCGCCACCGCCGACTCCGACGCCACCGTCTGCGGCGCCGGAGAAGCCGCGCAGCCGGCCAGCAACAGCAGGCCACAGGCCACGGCCAGCCCGGCCGCTCGCCACCTCCACGACCCGTTGCCCTTCATCCCTTCATCTCCCATGGCGCTCGCCTCCCTCCGCAACCGATTGCCTGGAGGTCACGGGTTGAGCTTCTTGACGACCTCGCGGAACGGCTTGATGACCGTCGGGTCGCTGACGATCTGCTTGAAGACCACCTCGCCGCGAACGATGGCGATCACGTCGCCGTCGAGCAGCTGGTCGCCTTCCCGGATCAGATATGACTTGCCTCTCTCCGACGACTGCACCTGCGCGACGAACCCCTGCGACGTCTGGAAGATCCCCGAGAGGATCACCTCGTCGATGAGCATCCCCGCGACCCCTTCCGGACGCGGCCCGGTGGGCACCCGGCGGGTCCCCGCGATCAGCGAGCGGAACGGATCCCGGCGGTTGCCGGGGTCGTAGGTGTAGCCGGTCTCGGAGAGCAGCAGCTCCTCGCCTTCGAGAATCTCGTCGATCACCGTCGCCGCGGCCAGGCCGCCCTCGTCGCCGGCGGGCGGTTCCGCGGGCTCCTGCTGCGCGGCGAGCGGCGCCACGGCGAGCAGGAGCAGGGTGGCGAGGATCGGAATCCAGAACCCGCGTCTGTTCACCACGTCCTCCTCACTTCCTGCCTCTCGCCGGGCCGCCCCGCTGCGACGCCGGGGCCGGCGCCTCCGGGGCGACTTCCCGGTAGATGAACGTCTTGGCGACGAAGCTGGCGTTGATGGTATGTGGCCGCTTGCCGCGGTACGGCACGATCCTGAGGTTCTCGATGTTGATGATCCGCGGGAACCGGCTCACCCGTTCGAAGAAGAGCGCGAGGCTGTGGTAGGTGCCGTCGAGCACCACCGTGATCGGCCATTCGCTGTAGAACTCCGCGTCGCGGAAGTTCCCCGGGGTGAACCGCAGCAGGTCGAAGTTCCCGGCCTCGGTGAGCTGGCGGATGCGCCGGAGCAGGTCCTGGGTGTTGCGCCGCGCCGGCAGGATGCGCAGCAGCTTGTCGAGCTCCAGCTCGAGCCCCCGCACCTCCTCGCGGAACTTCTCGAGGCTCTGGGCCGCCGCCCGCCCCTCGTGGATCTTCAACTCCAGATCCGCCCGCCGCTTCTGCAGGCCGGCGATCTCGTTGCGCTTCGGCGTGAACAGCTGCCAGTTGGCCACGAAGACGATGGCCCCCGCGAGAATCAGGCCGACGATGCCGCCGACGTACCACGGCTTGCCCTGCAGGCCCGTTTCGATCGCCATGTCGTCCCTCCCCCCTCAGCGCGCCCCGGCCGGCGTCGCCTCGCCCTCGGCCCGGATCGGTTTCGGCTGATAGCCGAACCGGATCGAGAAATCGTAGGCCTGACCGCGCAGCTGGGTCTCGATCAGAATCGGCTCCTGGAACTCCGGCACCCGGTCGAGGTTCTCGAGGAAGTTGGCGACCGCGTTGGTGTTGTACGCCTGCCCCTTGACGGCCACGTTCGAGGCGGTGACTTCGAGCGAGGTGAGCCAGAGCAGCTCCGGAACGCTGCGCGAGACCTGGTCCATGATCTGGACCGGCCCCTTCTGGTTGGCCCGGAGGTCGGTGATGACCCCGATCTTCCGCTCCAGCTCCGCCTTCTTGGCCTTGTACTCCTCGACCTCCTTGAGCACCGGCGCGAGCCGGTCGACCTCCTGCTGGGCGACCCGGACCTCCTCCTGCATCCGCTTCACGTCGCGCTGCAGGAGGTACCACCACCCGGCCGCCACGAGCAGCCCGAGCACGAGCAGGCCGACGAGCAGCGCCTGGCCGAGATCCGCGATCCCGGTGCTGAGCTTCGGCGCCGCCTTGCGGGTGGCGACCGCCCTCCTGGTCTCGGCGATCAGGTTGATCTTGATCATGCCGCCTACCCTCCCACCTTGCGGACGGCCAGACCGACCGCCACCGCCAGCATCGGCGAGATCGAGCTCAGCCAGGCGCGGTCGAACTCCGACTCGCGGTAGGTGACGCGCCGCAGCGGATCCATCATCTCGACCGGGAGGCCGAAGCGATCCCGCAGGACCTGCTGGAGGTTGGGGGTCAGCGCGCCCCCTCCGGAGAGCACCAGCTCGTCGACCGGGCCCTCGCTGGAGGTGGCGGCGAAGAAGTCGAACGTCTTCTGCAGCTCGGTGGCGAGATCGCCCGAGATCGCGTCGAGCACCCGGCGCGCCTCGACCGGCCCGTACCGGTCCACCGTCTCGCCCCGCTTGAGCCGCTCGGCCTGATCGAACGAAAGGTTGTACTCCCGCTGCAGGGCCTCGGTGAACTGGTTGCCCCCGACGCCGATATCGCGCCAGAAGACGGTGCTTCCGCGCGAGAGGATGTTGATGTTGGTCACCCCGGCCCCGATGTTGACGAGCGCCACCACCCGCCGGGGATCGAGGTCGTAGTTCGCCTCGTAGGCGTTCTGGATGGCAAAGACGTCGACATCCACCAGCGCCGGCACCTTGCCGGTCTGGCTGATGACCGAGACGTAGTCGTTGACCTTGTCCCGCTTCACCGCCACGAGCAGGACGTCCATGTTGTCCCGGCCGGGCTCCCCCTCGGAGAGGACCACGTAGTCGAGACGGACGTCGTTGATGTCGAAGGGGATGTACTGCTCCGCCTCCCACTGGATCTGCTCGGCGAGATCCTCCTCGGGCATCGCGGGCATCGAAATCTTCTTGATGATCACCGAGTGGCCGGAGAGCGATGTGGCGAACCGCTCCGCCTTGACCCCGGTGGCTTCGTTGAGGCGGCGGATCGCGTCCACCACCAGCGACGAGTCCATGATCGAGCCGTCGACGATGGCCTCCGGCGATAGCGACTCGACCCCCAGCCGCACCAGGGAGAACTCCCCCTTGCGTTCCTTCAGCTCGACCAGCTTCAGGGTCGAGCTGCCGATGTCGAGTCCTACGAGGCCCTTGGAGCGCGCGAAGAGCACGGTCGTGTCAACCCCCTTCCCCGTCGAACGCTATTGCGAAAAGAGCACCTCACCTGCCCGAACGATGGGGGCACGCTAGCAACCAAGCCCCACACTGTCAAGGGGTTGTGCGGAATCTGCCACAGCCGGGGCCGGCGCCGGCTGCCCAACGCACTGTGCAGCGGCCACCGGCCCGGCTTGCTCCCCCGCGAACCCTCGGCTACACTACCGCCTCTTCCGCGGTTCGCGGAACCGGAGGACTCATGCCGAGGCAGTGTCATTTCTGCGGCAAGCAGACCGTGATCGGACGCCAGATCAGCCACGCTCACAACGTGAGCTCCCGTACCTTCCAGCCGAACCTGCGCCGGGTCCGGGCGCTCATCGACGGCACGCCGCAGCGCATCGACGTCTGCGCCCGGTGCCTGCGCACCGGCCGGGTGGTCAAGCCGCCCCGCCGGCAGCCGCCCGAAGGCGAGCAGACCGGCCTCTGAAGAAGAGGTGGTGAGCGGGCCGCGCCCGCGCCTCCCGTTCAGAGCCCCTCTCCTCGCGCCGCCGGGCCGGTCATCTGCCGGTTCACCGCCAGCACCCCCGCGATACTCCTGAGGTTGCGCCGGATCTCGTCGAGGTGGCGCCGGTCGCGCACCTCGACGAGGACCTCGATGCGCCCGCGCCCGGGGCGCGCGGTGTCGGCTTCGATCTCCCGGATGTTGCTCCCCGCCTTGGCGATGACCTCGGTCAGCCGCGCGAGGATCCCCGGCCGGTCCTCGGTCTCGATGGTGAGCGAAACGGCGTAGACCGAATCCTTCTGCCGCGCCCACTCGACCTCGATCTCCCGCTCCGGGTTGTAGAGGAGGTTGCGGACGTTCGGGCAGTCGGCCGCGTGCACGGAGACCCCGCGGCCGCGGGTCACGTAGCCGACGATCTCCTCGCCGGGCAGCGGGTTGCAGCATTTGGCGAGCACCGCCATCAGGTCGCCGTGGCCGCGGACCGAGATCGGGCCGTCGCTGCGGGGCAGGAGGCGGCCCACCGCTTCCCGGAGCATCCCGGGGCGCTCCGGCTCGGTCGCGAGCTGCTCCGGGGTGAGCAGCCCCGCGAGCACCTGCCGGATCATGAGCTTGCCGAAGCCGATGCGGGCGAAGAGATCCTCCGGCCGGGCCAGCCCTTCGGAGACCAGATAGGCCTTCATCTTCGCGCCCTCGTAGACCTTCTTCGGGCTCTCCTTGTACCGCCGCAGCTCTTTTTCCAGCAACCGCCGGCCGAGCTCGGTCGCCTGCTGGACCTGCTGGGTGTTGAGCCACTGCCGGATCTTGCTCTTGGCGCGCGAGGTGACGACGAGGTTGAGCCAGTCGCGGCTCGGGTGCCGGGAGGCGCTCGAGATGATCTCGACGATGTCGCCGTTGCGCAGCTGGGTGCGCAGCGGCACCAGGCGGCCGTTGACCCGGGCGCCGGAGCACCGGTGCCCGAGATCGGTGTGGATCCGGTAGGCGAAGTCGAGCGGGGTGGCGCCCCGGGGGAAGGCGAGCACGTCCCCCTTGGGGCTGAGCACGTAGACCTCGTCCGGGTAGAGGTCGATCTTGAGCGCGCTCAGGAAGGAGCGGGAATCGGTGACCTCCCCCTGCCAGTCGAGCAGCTGGCGGAGCCAGAGGATGTTCGGATCGCTCTGCTGCCCGGTGAGCTTCCCCTCCTTGTAGCGCCAGTGGGCGGCGATCCCCTCCTCGGCCACCAGATCCATCTCCCGGGTCCGGATCTGGACCTCGAACGGCTGGCCGTGCTTGCCGAGCAGCGTCGTGTGGAGCGACTGGTAGAGGTTCGGCTTCGGCATCGCGATGTAGTCCTTGAACCGCCCCGGGATCGGCCGCCAGAGCTGGTGGACCACGCCGAGCGCCGCGTAGCTGTCGCGCAGGCTCGTGGTGATGATGCGGAAGGCGAGGTAGTCGTAGAGCTCGGAGATGTCGATTCCCTGGCGGCGCAGCTTCTGGAAGATCGAGTAGAAGCGCTTGATCCGGAAGCTGATCTCGGCCTCGATCCCCGCTTCGGAGAGGGCGGCGACGAGCCGCTCGCGCACCTCGCGCATCGCCTCCTGTCCGACCTTCATCCGCTCGTCGATCTTCTCCCGCAGCGCCGCGTACTGAAGGGGGTACAGATAGTAGAAAGCGAGGTCCTCGAGATCGCCCCGCACCCGGGCCATCCCCAGCCGGTGGGCGATCGGCGCGTAGATCTCGACCGTCTCCTGGGAGATCCGCCGCCGCGCCTCCGGCGACATGGCGCCGAGCGTCATCATGTTGTGGAGCCGGTCGGCGAGCTTCACGAGGATGATCCGCAGATCCTTCGCCGAGGCGAGGATCATCTTCCGGAACGTCTCCGCCTGCGCCTCGTCGCGCCGCACGTAGGCGTGTTTGCCGATCTTCGTCACGCCCTCGACGAGCGCCGCGATCTCCGGACCGAACTCCGAGGCGAGCCCGTCGGCGGTCACCAGGGTGTCCTCGATGACGTCGTGGAGGAGACCGACCGCCACCGCGATCTGGTCGGAGCGCTGGTCGGCGAGCAGGTAGGCGACCGCGAGCGGATGGCTCAGGTACGGCTCGCCGGAGCGCCGGAACTGGTCTTTGTGCTTCTCCGCCGTGTACTCGTAGACGCGGCGCAGGAAGCCGGCGTCGTACGGGCGGCCGTGCGCCTCGAGCCGGGCGAGCACCGCCTCGAACCCCGGCGGGCGCAGGGCGGCCACCGGGGGCGGGGGCGGGCTTTTTCGACCGATACGCATCTGACGCCGGGCACGCGCTCGCCTCCCGGAAGGGAGGAGCGCGCGCCGGGCGTCAGATTACCGGCAGGACGCAGGGGTTGACTAGCCCCGGCCGCGCCGGCGCTTGCCGGCCGGCGCCGGCCGGCCGCCGTTCGGAGCCGGCGCGCTCTTCGGCGCGGCGGGCGTCACCTTCGCGGGTGCCGCCGGAGCCTTCTCCGCCGCCTTCTCCTTCCGGCCGCGGTACTGCTCCCAGAGGAGCGCGAACGGCGAGGCGATGAAGATCGACGAGTAGGTGCCGACGATGATGCCGACGGTCATGACGAAGGCGAAGCCGCGGATCACCTCGCCGCCGAGCAGGAGGAGCGAGCCCGAGGCGAGCAGCGTCGTGCCCGAGGTGAGGATGGTGCGCGAGAGCGTCTGGTTGATGCTCCGGTTGATCTGATCGGCGAGCGGCAGCGTCCGGTTCTTCCGCTGGTTCTCGCGCACCCGGTCGAAGATCACCACCGTGTCGTTGATCGAGTAGCCGACCAGCGCGAGGAAGGCGGCGATCGTGGTCAGGTTGAACTCGAACCGGAAGAGCGCGAAGAGGCCGAGGGTGACCAGGACGTCGTGCATCCCGGACACGATGGCGCCGATGCCGAAGGAGAGCTCGAAGCGGATCCAGATGTAGACCATCATCGCCAGGAGCGAGAAGAGCACCGCCATCATTCCGCGCTGGCGCAGCTCGGCGCCGACCTGCGGCCCGACGTTCTCGAGGCTGAGCACCGCGAAGCTGCCCAGCCGCATCTCGGAGCGGAGCAGCGACGCGGCGGCCGGGCTCACCCCGGCGGCGCCGGTGAGCTGCGACCAGTCGGTGAAGAGGCCCACCTTCCGGCGCAGCGCGGCGATCGCGTCGGCCACCCCTTCGTAATGGGCCGGACCGGCCATCGCCCCGACCCCGTCGGGGTCGCGGGCGGTGAGCAGGGCGCCGAGCGCGTCGCTGCCGGTGCGGTTCAGATCGGGCTGGCCGGCCGCCTCGGCGTTGAAGCGGGCGTCGAGCGCGGCGAGGAGGTCCGCGCCGCCCCCCTCCTCGGTCCCCTCGACGATCGGGATGCGCAGCATCACCTCGTGATGGTCGGCATCCCCGAAGCGCTGGATGATCGCCTCGCGGAAGCCGGCGTTGCCGGCGATGTCGCGCAGCGCCTGGATGTCGGGGCGCTCGCGGAACTTCAGCGTCAGCTGGGTGCCGCCGGAGAAGTCGATCCCCTCGTTGAGCTTGCCGCCGCCGGCGATCGCCACGATCGCCGCGATGACCACGAGCACCGAGAAGGTGACCCAGAACCGGCGGTACTTCAGGAAGTCGATGTTGGTTTCGCGCAGGATTTCCATGGCGGTATCTCGCGGTGCCGGCGGGTCAGATCGAGAGCTTCTCGATTTGCGGGTTACGGGCCAGCCGGAGGTCGATGAGCCAGCGGCTGCCGAAGACCATGGCGAAGAGGGTGCCGAGCACGCCGATGGTGAGCGTGACGGCGAAGCCCCGCACGGGGCCGGTACCGAACTGGAAGAGGAAGAGCGCCGCGATCAGGGTCGTGATGTTGCCGTCCATGATCGCCGAGAGCGCGTTGCCGTAGCCGGCCTCGATCGCCGCCTTCACCGTCCGGCCGGCCCGCAGCTCCTCGCGGACGCGCTCGAGGATCAGCACCGAGGCGTCCACCGCCATGCCGAGGGTGAGCACGATGCCGGCGATGCCGGGCAGCGTGAGGGTGGCGCCGAAGTAGGCGAGGGCGCCGAAGATCAGCAGGATGTTGACCGCCAGCATGAGGATCGCGTTGACCCCGCTGCCGCGGTAGACGACGAGCATCGCCAGCAGCACCAGCACCGAGCCGACCAGCCCCGCCCGCAGCCCGCTGCGCACCGAGTCGGCGCCGAGCGACGGGCCGACGGTGCGGTCCTCGAGATAGGTGATCGCGGCGGGCAGCGCGCCGGAGCGCAGCACCGTCACCAGGTCCTGCACCTCCTGCTGGGTGAACCGCCCCTCGATGATCCCCGAATCGGTGATCTTCGCGTTGATGCGGGGCGACGACATCACCTTGCCGTCGAGGACGATGGCGAGCCCGCGGCCGATGTTCGCGCCGGTGGCGTCGCCGAAGAGCCGGCCGCCGTCCGGGGTGAGCGTGAACTGGACCACGGGCTGGTTGAACTTCCCGGTCCCCGGCGAGGCCGACCGCAGGTCGCGGCCGGTGATCACCCGCTTCTTCTCGAGGGCGAAGAACGACTGCCCGGTCAGGCGCCCCTGCCGGTCGCGCGTGTCTTCCGTGAAGATCTCGACCGTGGAGGGGAGCGTCCCGCCGTAATGCTCGAGCACGTCCTCGCGCGACGAGACGCCGCCGCCGCCCGGCGGGTAGTCGACGAGCCGGAACTCGAGGAAGGCGGTGTTCTTGATCAGGCGCTTGACCCGTTCCGGGTCGTCGACCCCGGGCAGCTGCACCACGATCCGGTTGCTGTCGAGGCCCTGGCGGGCGATCACCGGCTCGGCGACGCCGAACTCGTCGATCCGGTTGCGGATCGTCTGGAGCGCCTGGCTGATCGCCATCTCCTCGAGGTTGCGCACCTGGGTGGCGGTCATCTCGAACCGGAGATCGGCGTTGACCCGCCGCCAGTCCCAGCCCGGCAGGTAGTCGGCCGCCGCCTTGGCGATCACCGGCTCGTCTTCGACCTCGACGCCGCGCAGCACGAAGGCGCTGTCGCCGGTCCGCTCGGTCTCGAGACCGATGAGCCCCTTCTCGGTCGCCTCCTGCCGGAGCCGTTCCATGTCCTTGTCGGTCTCGGCGCGGAGCGCGTCGACGACCTCGACCTGGAGGACCAGATGGATGCCGCCCTGGAGATCGAGGCCGAGGTTGATCTTCTCTTTCGGGGGGTAGGCCGCCCAGAGCGCCAGGGCCACGGCGCCGACGATCAGTACCCCGCGCCAGGTGAGACTGTTCATTGCTTGCTCTCCTCCTGAGGCGACTCCAGCCCGGAGATCGCCGACTTCGCGACCCGCACCCGCACGTTGTCGGCGATGCGCAGATGGACGACCGAGCCCTCCACCGCGACGACCTCGCCGTAGATCCCGCCGCTGGTCAGCACCCGGTCGCCCTTCTTCAGCGCGTCGACCATCGCCTGCAGCGCCTTCTGCCGCTTGCGCATCGGCGCGATGAGCAGGAAGTAGAAGATCGCGAAGATGATGAAGATCGGCAGCAGCTGCACAAAAGCGGAGCGGGGAGCGGCTTGCGTCTGTGCCAGGACGAAGAGCCCTTCCATGTCAGCCTTCTCCAAGGGTCGTTGAGCGGTTGTCGCCCGCGAGCTCACACGTGCCGGCGGTGGCGCCGTCGTCGGGCACCGGATCCGGAGAGGCGACGGTAGCGGCGAGCTCGGCCAGGCGGCCGGAAGAAATAGCTTCCCTGAGATCCCCCATGAAGTCAAGGAAGAAGCGCAGGTTGTGCAGGGCGCCCAGGACCGGAGCGGTCACCTCCCCGGCCCGGAAGAGGTGGTGGAGAAAGGCCCGCGAGAGGCGCCGGCAGACCGGGCAGGCGCACTCCGGATCGAGCGGTCCCCCCTCGGCCGCGTGCCGGGCGTTGCGGATCCGCACCAGCCCGGTGCGGGTGTAGAGGAGCCCGTGGCGGCCGTTGCGGGCCGGCAGCACGCAGTCGAAGAGATCGACCCCGTGGCCGACGGCGTGCAGGAGATCGGCCGGGGTGCCCACCCCCATCAGATAGCGCGGCCGCGCCTCCGGCAGCGCCGGCGCCGTCCACTCCACCTGGGCGCGGCGGTCGGCGAGCGGCTCGCCGACGCTCACCCCGCCGATGGCGTAGCCGTCGAAGTCGAGCGCGGCGAGCGCCGCCGCCTCCCGCTCGCGCAGCTCCCGCTCCACCCCTCCCTGGACGATGCCGAAGAGCGCCCCCGGCCCCCGCCAGGCCGCCCGCGCCCGCTCCGCCCAGCGCCGGGTGCGGAGGGCGGCCTCGTCGAGCCGGGCACGGGGGGCGCCGGCCGGGGGGCACTCGTCGAGCACCATGGCGATGTCCACGCCGAGCGCGGCCTGCATCCCGGCCACCCCCTCCGGCGTGAAGCGGAGCGGCGCCCCGTCGAGGTGGCTGCGGAAGGTCACCCCGTCCTCGTCCACCGCCCGCAGGTGCGCGAGGCTCCAGACCTGGAAGCCGCCGCTGTCGGTCAGCAGCGGTCCCGACCAGCCCGTGAAGGCATGGAGCCCGCCGAGGCCGGCGATCGTCGCCACCCCGGGGCGCAGCGCGAGGTGGTAGAGGTTGCAGAGCATCACCTCCGCGCCGAGCTGCTCGAGCTGCCAGGGACCGAGCCCCTTGACCGCGCCGAGCGTGCCGACCGGCATGAAGGCGGGGGTGTGGATCGTGCCGTGGGCGGTCGCAAGGCGGCCGGTACGGGCCCGTCCGTCCCGGACCGCGACGACGAAGGCGCTCACCGCGGGCTACTGCGCGGCGAAGCCGCGATCGAGGTCGAGGATCCGGACCTCCACGCTCGCCGGCAGGTCGAGCGTGAAGCGGTGCTCGGGCACGGTGCCGTTGACCCGGAGCCGCTGGAAACGGTACTCGGTCACGTCGCCATCCCCCTCGACGTACCGGACCCGGGTCGGCAGGAAGAGCGTGCGGTCGATCCAGAGCGTCATCGCCCGCACCCGCTTCGCGACGCGCTGGTAGCGGGGCGAGAGCTCCAGCCGGTACGGCTCGTTGCCCGTGGCGGTGTAGTGGAGATCGACGGAGAAGTAGCGGAGCAGGGTGTCGAGCGAGCTCGAGGCGTTCAGATACTTGAGCACCTGGTTCGAATAGCGGCCGATCTTCATCCGGTCGACCCGGTTGAGGTCGTGGAACCAGGTCGTCATCTCCTCGCCGGAGATCACGAGCGAGATCTGGCGCGGCGCGAGGTACTCCCAGCGCACCTGGTCGGGGGCGACGAAGGAGAAGACGCCGCGGGAGTCCTGCGGCAGGGCGAGGAAAGCGCTCTCCTTGTGCTGCTCGAACTCGGCCTCGAGGGAGTGCAGCCGCTGCTGCTCCCCCTTCACCCGCTCGACGAGCGCCGCCAGCCGGTCGTGCGGCGGCAGCCCCGGGGCCGCCGGATCGGGCAGGGTCGTGCCGGCGGCGGGAAGCGCGAGAACGAGGGCGAAGACCCAGGCGAGCGAGGCGGATACGGCGGGCAGGAAACGGCACACGGCGGGGCGAGATGGTAGCCCCACCGGGGCTCGGGACGCAACCCGCGCCGCGTTGACACCGTGATTCTGCGGGTGCTACCTTCCGCCGTCGGCGTGCGCCACCCGCCGTCGTCGAAGGAGCCAGTCATGCCGGACCTGGGAACGAAATGGAAGTGCTTCGAGTGCGAGACGAAGTTCTACGACTTCGGCCGGCCGGAGCCGATCTGCCCCAAGTGTGGCGCCGACCAGCGGCAGGCCAGGAGCCAGGAGCCGTCCGTCGAGGTGCTCAGCGCGCGGCGGCGCAAGCGCGAGGAGTCCGTGCTGCGTGACCTGGACGACGACGACCGGATCGGCCACGACGCCGACGAGGCCGAGTTCGACGCCGACGAGGACGAAGAGGTCGTCGACGCCGGCGAAGTCGAGGAAGAGGACGAGGACGATCTCGACGACGAGTGAGCCGCCGGCCCGGGCGGTCGTGGGCCTCGCGCTCGGCGCCAACCGGCCCGACGCCCTCGTCCAGATCGCTCTCGTCCTCCGCCGCCTCGCCGCCGCCCTCGGACCGCTGCGCGTCGCTCCCCTCTATCGCAGCGCCCCCCTCCCCCCGGCCACCGGCGCCGATTTCCTCAACACCGTCGTCCTCGCCGAGAGCGACCTCGCGCCCGAGGCGGTGCTGGCGCTCGCCAAACGGCTCGAAGCGCTCGCCGGCCGCCGGCCGGCGCCGCGGGGCGCGGATCGCCCGCTCGACATCGACCTCCTCTTCCACGGCGCGGCCCGCCGTGACGACCCCGAGCTGACCCTCCCGCACCCCGGGCTGCGCCGGCGCCGCTTCGTGCTCGCGCCGCTCGCCGACCTCGCCCCCGACCTCCCGCTGCCCCCCGACGGCGTCACCCCGCGCGCCCTGCTCGCCGCGCTCCCTCCGGGGCAGCGGGCGGAGCGCTGGCCGCCTCCCGGAGAGGAACCGGCCGCCCGATGAGCCTGCTCGCCGGCCTCCTCCTCTCCTGGATTCCCCTCTTCGGCTGGGGGGCGCACGCGGAGCTGCCCTGGCGAGGGGCCCGCGAGCCCCGGTGGCGGCCGCTCTGGCGGGCCGGCGGGATCCCGCTCGCGCTCGCCGCCGGGATCGCGGCCTTCGCCCGGCTCGCCGCGAACCCCGACCTCGCGCTCGGAGAAAGCCTCGCTTCGCCGTTCGCCATGGGGGGAACCGGCCTCCTCCTGCTGATCGCGCTCGCCGCCGCGCTCGGCAGCGACCTCCTCCTCGCCGGGGGCGGCGAGCGCCTCCCGGCCGCCGGCTGGCGGCTCGGCGCCCTCGCCGGGCTGCTCGCGCTCGGCGCCTTCGCGATCGCCGCCGAACGGCTCCGGACCGCCCCGCTCCCCGCCGCGGGACCGCTCGCCTTCGCCGCCGGGGCCGTCGCGACCGCGGCTCTCGGCCTCGCCGCGGCGCAGGTCCTCACCGGCCCGCGCCGGGCGACCGCGCTCGCCGGCCTGCTGCTGCCGCTCCACCTCCTCGCCCTGCCCGGGCGGATCTGGCGCCAGCTGCTCGCCGGCGGCGACCTCCTCACCGCCGGCGCCGCCTCCGTGCTGCTCCTCGCGGCCCCCTGGCTCCCCCCGCGCCTGCGCCGCCCCGCGGCCCTCGCCGGCTCGCTCCTCGCCGCCCTCTTCCTGCTGCGGCTCGACCAGCTCGCCGCCCTGCTGCCGCTGCGCCCCGTGCTCGCGCCCTGAGCCGGCGCCCGAGGGGGGTTGCTATCCTCCTCCCGTGACCACCGACCATCCGCTCTCGCTCCGCGATCCGGTCCACGGCTTCGTGCGCGCCGATCGGCTCGAAGCCGCCCTCATCGACAGCCGCCCCGTGCAGCGTCTCCGCTCGATCCATCAGCTCGGCCTGATGAGCCTCGTCTTCCCTGGCGCCGAGCACAGCCGCTTCGGCCATGTGCTCGGGGCGATGGAGCTCGCCGGCCAGGCGTTCGACGCCCTCGCGGCGCGCGCCCCGGCGCCGCTGCGCGCGCGGCTCGGCCCCCGGGAGCGGCGGCTCGTACGCGCGGCCGCGCTGCTCCACGACATCGGCCACGCCCCGTACAGCCACTCCGCCGAGGGGCTCTTCGAGGAGGGGATCGATCACGAGGAGATGACCCGCCGCCTGATCGCCGGCGAGGAGATCGCGGCGATCTTCGCGCGCCACGGCGAGGGGATCGAAGGCGCCGAGGTCGCGGCGCTGCTCGCCGGCAGGCCGGCCGGGCCGCGGCTCCTCTTCCAGATCGTCGCGGGCGAGCTCGACGTCGACAAGATGGACTACCTGCTGCGCGACAGCCTCTTCTGCGGCGTCCGCTACGGCAACTACGACCTCCCCCGGCTGCTCGACACCCTGCTGCCGGTGGCCGACCCGGAGACCGGCGAGTGGGGGATCGGCGTCGACGAGGGGGGCGTCCACGCGGTCGAGGCGCTGGTGCTCGCCCGCTACTACATGTTCACGCAGGTCTACTTCAACGTCACCGCCAAGGCGCTCGAGCTCCACCTCTCGGAGTGGCTGCGGCGCGAGGGGCATCGGTGGCCGGCCACGGCCGAGCGGTTCCTCGCCGAGGACGACCTGACGGTGCTCGCGCGCCTGCGCGCCTCGCGCGATCCGCACGCCCGGGCGCTCACCGAGCGCCGCCGCTACCCGCTCGCCTTCGAGACCCGCGAGCACCTCTCGAAAGAGGAGAAGAACCGCTTCGAGGAGCTGCTGCCCGAGCTCGCCCGGACCTTCCCGGCCGAAGACCTCCTGATCTCCAACTCGGCCAAGGATCCGCACAAGCTCGGCCCCGGCCGGGTCTGGGTGCGCCGGCGCGACGGCAGCCTCGAGCCGATGGCCGAAGCGAGCCATTTCATCCGCTTCCTCACCCGGATCGAGCGGTACCGGATCTACGCCCGGCCCGAGGTGGCGCCGGCGGTGGGCGGCTTCCTCGCCGCCCGCTGGCCGGACGGCGTCGACCGCGGCCGCCGCGAGTAGAGGCGCCCGGGCTACGCCGCGCCCCCGCCTCGCGGCGGGCGCCCGAGCAGATCGGCGAGGGCGCCCGCGAGATCAGGGAACCGGAAGGTGAAGCCGGCCGCGAGCAGCCGCTCCGGCCGCACCCGCTGCCCCGTGAGAACCAGCTCGGACATCGCCCCGAAGAGGAGCCGCAACACGAACGCAGGCACCGGCAGCACCGCCGGGCGGCGCAGGATGCGGCCGAGGGTGCGGGCGAGCTCCCGGTTGCGCACCGGCGCGGGCGACGCGAGCAGGAACGGACCGCTCAGATCGGGGCGGCCGAGCAGGAAGCGCATCGCCGCCACCTGATCGTCCCGATGGATCCAGGAGACCCACTGGCGGCCGGAGCCGAGCGGCCCGCCGAGGCCGAGCCGCGCCGCGGGCAGCAGCTTGCCGAGGGCCCCGCCGCGCGGGTCGAGCACGGCGCCGGTGCGCAGCACCACGGAGCGCACGCCGAGCCCGGGAGCGCCGGCGGCGGCCGCCTCCCACGCCGCGGTGGTCGCGGCGAGGAAATCCGACCCCGGAGCCGAGCTCTCGGTGAGCTCCTCGTCGCCCCGGTCGCCGTAGAAGCCGAGCGCCGAGGCCTGGAGGAGCACCGGAGGCCGCCACCGGGCGGCGGCGAGCGCCGCCAGGCAGGCGGCCGTGGCCCCCAGCCGGCTGCCGGCGATCCGCCGCCGGTGCGCCGCCGACCAGCGCCCCCCGGCGATCGGCTCCCCCGCGAGGTTGACGAGCGCCGCGGCGCCCTCGACCGCTTCCGGCAGCTCCTCCCAGCCGATTGCCCGGACGCCGGCCGCTAGGCCCCGGATCCGCCCGGGCCGGCGGGAGACGACGGCGACCTCGCCGCCGTCGCGCGCGAGCGCCGCGACCAGCGCGCGGCCGATCAGGCCGCTCCCGCCGGTGATCACGACCCGTTCCGTCATCGCCCCACCCCGCGCCGCGGTCAGACCGCGGCGAGCTCCTCCTCGAGCGTCTGGAGGCGGGCGAGCTCGGCGTACGCCCCGCCGGCGGCGAGCAGCTCCGCAGGCGTGCCCCGCTCGGTGATCCGCCCCGCCGCGAGCACCAGCACGAGGTCGCACGCCGCCACCGCCGCGATCCGGTGGGAGACGACGAGCACCGTGCGCCCCTCCCCGGCGCGGGCGAGGTTGCCGAGCACCCGCGCCTCGGTGGCGGCGTCCACCGCCGAGAGACAGTCGTCGAGCAGGAGCACCCGGGGGCGGCGCAGGAGGGCGCGGGCGAGCGCCACCCGCTGCTTCTGCCCGCCGGAAAGGGTGAGCCCCCGCTCCCCGACGACCGTGTCGAGGCCGTTCGGGAGCGCCTCGAGGTCGGGCTCGAGCCCGGCCAGGTGCGCCGCCTCGAGGATCTCCGTCGCGCTCGCCTCCCGGCGGCCGAAGGCGATGTTCTCGGCGAGCGTGGCCGAGAAGAGGAAGCTCTCCTGCGGCACCATCGCGATCGCCGCCCGCAGCTCGGCGAGCGGCAGCCGGCGGACGTCGATCCCGTCGAGGAAGAGGCTCCCCTCCGGCGGCTCCCAGAGGCGCGGCAGGAGCGACAGCAGCGTGCTCTTGCCCGCTCCCGTGGCCCCCACCAGCCCGAGGCTGCCGCCCGCCGGCACTTCGAAAGCGAGCGGTCCGAGCACCGGCTCGCCGCCGGGCAGATAGGCGAAGACGAGCCCGCGGCAGCTCACCGCGCCCCGGAGCCGGGCGCCGCGCACCAGCGGCTCGTGGTCGGCCACCGCCGGCTCGACCTCGAGGATTTCGAGCAGCCGCCCGAAGGAGGCCGCGCCGCGCTGCACGAGGTTGATCACCCAGCCGATCGCGATCATCGGCCAGACCAGCTTGGCGAGGAAGAAGTTGAACGCCACGAACTCGCCGACGGTGATCGCGCCGGCGTGGATCTGCCGGCCGCCGAAATAGAGCACGGCGACGAAGCCGCAGCCCACCAGCACCTGGAGAAGCGGGTGGAAGGCGGCGGTGATCCGCACCAGGCGGCGGTTCTCCTCCAGGTAGGCCGCGTTGAGCTCGCCGAAGGCGCGCCGCTCCGCCTCCTCCTGGGCGTAGGCCCGCACCACCCGGGCCCCGGCGAGGCTCTCCTGCACCCGCGCGGTGAGGCGCGCGAAGCCCTGCTGGACCCGTTCGTAGCGGTGGTGGATCCGCTCGCCGAAGACCTTCGTCGCCCCGGCCACCGCCGGCAGCGCCGCGAGGGCGACGCCGGTGAGCGGCAGGTCGAGGCGCGCCATCGCGAGCAGCGCCCCGATCGCGGTGAAGAGGGTCTGCGAGCTGTACATGATCGCCGGCCCGCAGAGCATCCGGACCGCGTTGAGATCGCTCGTGGCGCGGGCCATCAGGTCGCCGGTGGCCCGCTCCTGGAAGAAGGCCGGCGGCTGGCGCTCCAGGTGGGCGAAATAGCGATCGCGCAGGTCGACCTCGATGTCGCGCGAGACCCCGACCAGCACCCGGCGCTGCACGAAGCTGAAGATCCCCTGCACCGCCGCCACGCCGACCAGCCCGAGCGCGTACCGCAGGAGCGCGGCATGGCTCGGATTGCGGCGGAAGGCGTCGACGGCGGCGCCGATCAGCTGCGGCGCGAGGAGCCCGAACGCCACCGAGAGGAGGATCGCCGTGATCCCGAGCGCCACCCGCCCCCGGTACGGGCGGAAGGCGGGGAGCAGCCCGCACAGCCGCCGCAGCGGTGCCGTGCCGGCGCTCACCCCTCCCCCGTGCCGGTCGCCGCCGCAAGCGCCGGGAGCGCCGCCGGATGGGGGGCGCGGGCCCGCTCGTCGGCGAGGCCGAGCTCGAGGCGCAGGATCGGCCGGCCGGCGGCGACGTACTTCGCCTCGTAGTTGGTCCGCGGCCCCTCCGGCCACCCCTCCGGCCAGCGGCGCACCGCGAGGCCGCGGGCGCCGGCGAGCAGCTCCTCGACCGCCTCGCCGTAGCCCGGGTGGTCGGTGGCGAAGAGGAGGCGGCCGCCCGGCACGAGCGCGCCCACGACGAGATCGAGCGCCTCCGGCGAGAGGAGCCGCCGGCGCTGGTGGTGGGCCTTCGGCCACGGATCGGGGAAGTAGACGTGCACCGTCTCGGCGAAGGCGGCGGGCAGCGCCGTCGCCAGCAGGTAGAGCGCCTCGCCCCGCAGGAGCAGCAGGTTGTCGAGCCGCCGCCGCGCGGCGCGGCGGGCGGTCTCGCGGAAGTACTCGCTCGCGATCTCGATCCCCACGAAGCCGCGATCGGGCTCGGCCGCCGCGCGGGCGAGGAGGTAGCGGCCCTTGCCGAAGCCGATCTCGAGCTCCCACGCCCGGGCGGCCGGCACCAGCGACCCGAGCGGCAGCGGCCAGGGGAGCGCCGCGGCCGGCCCGGAACCGCCGCCGCGCGCCAGCTCGGTGGCGGCGATCACGCCGCCTCCCCCGCCGTCGCGCCGGTGCCCCAGTAGTCGAAGAAGGTGTACCACTGCGTCGGGTACCGCCGCACGGTGCGCTCCAGGAGCGCCACCCACTCGCCGAGCGCCCGGCCGACGTCGGCGTCGCGGTCGGCCGTCGCCGCCACCTCGATCGGCGTCCCGAACTCGATCCGGAACCGGTAGGCGTCGTCGTAGACGACGAAGACCGGGACCAGCGTCGCGCCCGTCATCCGCGCGAGGTGGAACGGCCCGGCCGGGAAACGGACCGGCGCGCCGAAGAAGTCGCGTTCGATCCCCTGGTCGTCGAAGTCGCGGTCCCCCTGGAGCGCCACGATCCGGCCCTCCCGCAGGGCCCGCAGCACCGGCAGCGCAGAGAGCGGCTCGCGCGGCCGGATCGGGATCTCCTCCACCCCGCCCTGCCCCCGCAGGAAGCTGCGGAACCGCTCCGCCTCCGCGAACTGGTCGGCCACGTAGACGACCGAGACCTTCCGCTCGCTCTGCCCGAGCAGCACCCCGCCGAGCTCCCAGTTGCCGAGGTGGCCGGTCAGGAGCAGCAGCGGGCGCCCCGTGGCCTCGAGCCGCGCGATCTCGTCGCACCCCTCGATCGTCGTCGTGAGCGCGGCGGCCGCCGCCGGCGGGAGCTGGGCGAAGCGGAAGAGATCCAGCCAGTAGTAGGCGAAGTGCCGGAGCATCGTGCGCACCGCCCGGCGCACCTCGCGCGAGGACGGGTCGAGACCGAGCACCCGTCCGAGGTTGGCGGCGATCGCCCGCTTCGGCCGGTGGTGCAGCCCCATGACCACGCTGATGACGAACCGCGCCCCGAGCTGGAGGAGGGGACGCGGCGCCCGCGGCGCGAGCCAGGCGAGCGCGGGGAAGCCGCGATGGAGCGCCCAGCGGTTGAAACGGTCGGCGAAACGGCCCGGGCGGGCGATCTTCCACTGCATGTCGGAGAAGGTGGCGCCGGCGGCTCCTACAGGAGCCCGGTCCGCCGGCGGCGCGCCAGCTCGTCCACGAGGCGGCGGACGTCCTGCGCGCGCTCCTTCGGCATCACCAGCACCACGTCGTCGGTGCGCACCACCACGAGGTCCGAGACCCCGAGCAGCGCCACCGTCCCCCCTTCGGCGAAGACGAGGTTCGCCGCCGCGTCGACGGCGACGAGCTCGCCGCGGGCGGCGTTGCCGGCGGCGTCGGCCGGCAGCACCCCGGCGAGCGCGTCCCACGAACCGAGGTCGTTCCAGCCGCAGGCGAGCGGCAGCGTCGCGATCTCGGCGAGCTTCTCCATCACCGCGTGGTCGATCGAGATCTTCGGCAGCTGCGGATAGAGCTCGGCCAGCCGGGCGGGTTCGGCGGCGATCCGGTCGAGCCCGGCGCCGAGCTCCGGGGCGAGCCGGCGCAGGTGGGCGAGCAGCGCCTCGCCCCGGAAGACGAAGATCCCGCCGTTCCAGAGGTGCCGGCCGCCGGCGAGGAACCGCTCGGCGGTGGCGAGATCGGGCTTCTCGGTGAACCGGACCACCCGCCGGAGGCCCTCCGGACCGGGCAGCGGCTCGCCGAGCTCGAGGTAGCCGAAGCCCGTCTCCGGCCGGTCGGGGGTGACCCCGAGCGCGATCACCCGGTCGCTGCCGGCCACCGCCTCCCGGGCGGCGGCGAGCACCTCGCGGAAGCGCGCGGGGTCGGCGATCCGGTGGTCGGCGGGCAGCACCGCCACCGGCCCGGCGCGGCGCGCCGCGGGCATCGCGAGCAGCGACCAGCCGATCGCCGGCGCGGTGTTGCGCCCGGCCGGCTCGAGCAGGATCTGCGCCGGCGGCACCTCGGGGAGCTGGGCGCGGACGGCATCGGCGAGCTCGGCGGTGGTCGAGATCCAGATCCGCTCCGGGGTGGCGAGCGGCGCGAGCCGGTCGACGGTGGCCTGGAGCAGGCTCCGCTCCCCCTCGAGAGCGAGGAGCTGTTTCGGGCGCAGCCGCCGGCTCACCGGCCAGAACCGGGTGCCGCTGCCGCCGGCGAGGACGAGGATCTCCAGCACGGTGGGCGAGTATACGGTGCGCGCCGCCCGTCGCCTCTACCGCGACCTGACCGGCGCCAGATGCCGGGAAACGAGCCCCTCCAGGAGGCGGTCGGCCGGGATCCCCCGGAGCCGCCACGGCGCCGCCACCAGCAGCTCGCCGGCGAGATCGAGCAGCGCCCGGCGCAGCTCGGGGCGGAGCTCGCCGTCGCCGGCCACGCGGGCCACCGCCGCCGCCGCGAGATGGAACGGCCGGGTCGCCCGCGCCTCCTCGAAACCGCCCGCCCCGCCGAGCGCCGCGGCGGCCGCCAGCAGCGCCAGCCCCCCGGCTCCCTCCTCGCGCGCCCGGAGAGCCTGGGCGAAGGCGCTCGCGAGGGGCGCGATCTCCTCCTCCGAGAGCGCCTCGGCCGGGCCGAGGAAGAGCGCGAACGAGCGGCTGCGCAGCGTCGCCGGGAGATCGAGTCGCGACGGGGCGAGGAGGAGGAAGTGCCGCGGCGCCCCGAGACCCGGCTCCTCGATCGCCTTGAGGAGGGCGTCACCCGCCTCGGGGCTGAGCGACTCGGCCTCGGTGACCACGAAGACCTGCCCCCGCGCCTCGAACGGCGCGAGCTGCGCCTGCCGCAGCAGCTGCCGGGTCGCCTCCGCCGAGGTGGCGGTCTTCAGGTCGCGGGCGAGCAGGTGGAAGTCGGGGTGGAAGGAGCTCTCCACGGCCGTCTCCGGCCAGCGCAGCCGCCGGCAGTGCCGGCACTCTCCGCACGGGCGGGCCGCGGGCTCGGCCTCGCAGAGGAGGGTACGGGCGAGCTCGCCGGCGGCCGCGGCGCGCTCGGCCGCCCCGCCGCCGTGGAGGATCACCGCCGGATAGAGCCGCCCCTGCCGCGCGAGTGTGAGCGTCCGCGCGTAGTTCACTCCCCCCCTCCGGGCCAGAGATCGGCGAGCGCGGCCTCCACCAGCGCCGCGGTCGCTCCCGCCGGACCGCTCGCATCGAGGACGCGGAACCGCTCCGGCTCGGTGCGGGCGAGCGCGAGGAAACCCGCCCGCACCCGCTCGTAGAAGGCGAGCTGCTCGGCGTCGAACCGGTCGAGCCGCTCCCCCCGGCGGCGGCGGCGCCCGGCGCCCCGCTCCCGGGCGGCTTCGGGCGAAAGGTCGAAGAGGAGGGTCCGGTCGGGGCGGCGGCCGCCGGTCGCGAGCTCGTCGAGCGCGGCGATGCTCTCGTTCGGCACCCCCCGGCCGGCTCCCTGGTAGGCAAAGGTCGAGTCGGTGAACCGGTCGCAGAGGACCGTCTCGCCGCGCGCGAGGGCCGGCTCGATCACCGTCCGGAGGTGCTGGCGGCGGCTCGCGAAGACGAGCAGCAGCTCCACGAACCCGTCGCAGACGCCGTACCGCTCCCCCTTGAGCAGCCCCCGGAGCGCCTCGCCGAGGGGGGTGCCGCCGGGCTCGTGGGTGACGAGATGCGGGATGCCGCGCGCCGCGAGCTGGGCGGCCACCCGCCGCAGGTGCGTCGACTTTCCCGAGCCGTCGAGGCCTTCGAAGGTGATGAACCGGCTCATGGCGCCCGGGACGCTAGCACGGGGATGTTTCCGGCCGCCGGCTCAACGCCGGCGTTCGCTCGCGAGCGCCCGGAGCGCGTCGAGCGGCCGCCGGTCGGGTGCCAGCGGCTTGATCGCCCGCCGCAGGCACTCCTCGGCGCGGCCCCAGTTGCGCAGCTGCCGGTGCACCTCGCCCGCGTAGTAGTGGGCGAGACCGCAGCCCGGATCGAGCCGCGCCGCCTCCTCGAGCTCCCGGAGCGTCTCCACGGTGCGGCCCGGCTCCGCGAGGAGCCGGGTCCAGGCGAGCTCGGCCTGGTAGAGGGCGTTGCCGGGGTCGCAGTCGAGGGCGAACTCCAGATGCTCGACCGCGAGCCGCAGCTTGTCCGCCTCGCGCAGCGCGAGGCCGCGCGCGAACTGCGCCTCCGGGTCGAGCAGATCGGTTTCGATCCGGAAGTAGCTCGCGCGGCTCTGGCGACTCGCCTCCTCGCGCTGCCGCTGGCGGCGGAAGCGCAGCGCCTCGCGGCTCTCGGCGGCGGCGAGCTCGGCGTAGGCGAGGGCGCCGGCGAGGAAGAGGTCGCGAGCCTCGTCGGCGAGCTCCGCACCCTGCTCGGGCGGGAAGCGCCACGGGGCGAAACGCTGCGCGAACTCCAGATACTGGTACTGCACGAAGGCGAGCGGGGCGTCCTCGGGGACCTCGAGCAGATCGAACGCGTCCTGCCGGCGGTGCTCGAGGAAGGCGCGGTGGAGGGCGTTGGCCGCCGCCGCGTCAGGCGCTCCGGCCGCGGGGAGCGCCGCCGCCGCCGGCGCGGCGGGAGCCGGCGCGGCCTGGGGGGTGGCGGGAGGAGCCGCTGCCGGTCTCCCTCCCGCGGCTGCCGCCAGGGCCGTCGCCGGCACCACCGCCCCGAGCAATGCGAGGGCGGCGAGCGCGCGCCGCACCTCGCCGGCCGCGGGCTCCCCCTCCCCGGCGAGATCGGCGACGGTACCGGGCTTCTCGCCGAGCCGGGCGACAAGCCGCTCCCCCGCCTCCCCGAGGCGCAGGCCGGCGAGCGGGAAGAGCGGCTCGGGGTGGAGGGCGAGCGGCTCTCCGGCGAGCGGCGCGAGCCACCGTTCGACCATCCCGGCGGGCGAGAAGCGGGTCACCCCGGTGAGCACGAGCTGCGGCAGCCGCACCTTGAGGGAGGAGTCGCTCGCGGGCGGCTGGCGCACCACCTCGAACCGCCCCTCGCGCCAGTTGAAGACGTCGAGGAGCTTCTTGGCGAGCGCCTGCTGGAGGGCCCGGAGCAGGCCGGTGCCGTCGATCACCCCGCGCTCGACCAGCACCTCGCCGATCAGCACGCCGCGAGCGGCCGAGGCCTGCAGCGCCTCCTGGTACCCGGCCTCGTCGAGCCGGTTCTGCTGCACGAGGAAGCGCCCGAGGGTTTCGTGGAGGAGGTTCGAGCGGCAGTCCACCGCCACCCCGCCTTCGAGGAAGACCCGCTTGTCGATGTGGCCGCGGCGCAGCCGCAGCTCGACGGCGCTCTCGGCGAGGCCGTGGGCGAGCAGCAGCACCGGGAAAGGCACCGCGGCCAGCTCCCCCGCGGCGAGGGAGCCGATCTCCAGCAGCTGGTCGCGGGAGAAAAGCATGGGCGCGCTCCGCTCCGAACCCGCCGAGATTAGCACCCTCCTTCCCACCCTTTTGTACAGGTACCGCGGCCGAGCCGCTGTGCTACGTTGCGGCCCGATGCCCCGCCGGACCTCGCCGCCGCGCTCCGCAGACCGCCGCCCCGGCACGCTCCGCCGCGCCCTCGCGTCCGGTCTCGCCACCGCCGCGACCCTCGGCCTGGTCCTCCTCCATCTCGGCCTCCTCTGGAGCCGCCTCGCCGATCTCTCCCTCTGGCGGCCGGAGGTCGGGCTCCGCTGGCTCGGAGCGCTCCTGCTGCTCGGCGCCGGCGCGCTCCACCGCCGCCGGGGCCATTCGCTGCTGCGGGGCCGGGGCGCGCTCGCGCTCTGGATCCTCGTGCTGCTGCTCCACGCCGGCAGCAGCCCCGCGACTGCGCGGCCGCTGCCGCCCTCCGGGCATCCGCCGGAGGCGCCGCGCCTGCTCTGGGCGCTGCCGCTCGCGCTCGCCGCGGTTGCCTTCTCCCTGGCCGCCGCCATCCGGCGTACCCCGGCGCTCGCCGACCCGGCCGCCGCGAACCGGCTTCGCGACCGGCGCGCCGCCGCCGCTTCGGCGCTCGCGCCCCGCGCCCTCGACGCCCCCCGGCCGCCTCCCTTCTCCCCCGCCGCGCTCGCTCACCTCTGAGCCGGCGGGGACCTGTCCGGACGCACGGACGGCCCCGCGAGTCCGGCGCTCCCCGGAGCGCCCCGACCGCGCGACCTTCAGACGGGCCACCGGGCCCGGGTCGCAGACAGGAGCAAACGATGTTCCGTTCCCGTTTCCCCTCACGCCTCGCCGGCCTCGGCCTGGCGTTCGCGCTCGTCGCCGGCGGCGCCCCGCTCGCCGCGCAGGAGGCCGGCACCCCGGCAGCAAAGGAGCCGGCCACCACGACCGCTCCGGACGACGAGAGCTCGCTGCCCTCGTTCTTCGCCACCACCACCGTGACCGCCGTCGGCCGCGAAGTCGACACCTTCGAGGTCGCCACCCCGGTCACCGTCATCCCGGCGCTCGAGATCGAGCGCCGCGCCCCGAACAACGCCGCCGACCTGCTGCGCGACCAGCCCGGGGTCGACGTCAACGGGATCGGCCCGAACCAGGCCCGCCCGGTGATCCGCGGCCAGCGCGGGCTGCGGGTGCTCTTCCTCGAAGACGGCCTGCGGATGAACAACGCCCGCCGTCAGACCGATTTCGGCGAGATCACCGGGCTCGTGGACATGGACGCCGTCGCCACCATGGAGGTGGTCCGCGGCCCCGCCTCGGTCCTCTACGGCAGCGACGCGATCGGCGGCGTCCTGAACCTCGTGACCAAGACCCCGGGCGCCGCCTCGGGAGCCGGTCTCTCCTCCGCGCTCGACCTGCGCTACGGCAGCGCCGCCGACCAGCGGCGGCTGAGCGCCTCGGCCGGCGGCCGGCACGGACGGTTCAGCTTCCTCCTCTCGGGCACCTATCGCGACAGCGACGAGTACGACGCCCCGACCGGCCGTTTCGGCGACATCCGCGTCACCTCCCCGGTACGGGTCGAGGACTCCGGCCTGCGCGACCGGAACCTCTACGGGGTGTTCGGCCTCGCCCTCGGCGACTCCCAGACGCTCTCGCTGCGCCTTTCCCGCTACCGGGCCGACGAGACCGGCTTCGGCTTCGTCGATCCCGGCCGGATCGGCGGCGACGAGAGCGCGCTCGTCCGCATCCTCTATCCGTACCAGGATTTCGACCGCGCCACCCTGAGCTGGGAGGCGACCACGGCGGGTTTCTTCGCCGCCGACAGCGTGCAGGTGCGCACCTACTTCCAGCGCAACCGGCGCGAGCTGGTCAACGACATCTTCATCGACATCGGACCGCTCATGCCGGGAGCGCCCTCCTCGTCGGTGGCGGTCGACTCGACGAACCGGACCGACCTCGACACCCTGGGGCTGCGCACCGAGGCGATCAAGCTCGCCGGCCGCCGCCACCTGCTCACCTGGGGGCTCGACTACTATCGCGACCGCTCGGAGAACACCGACGCGTCGCTCTCCACCACCACCCTCCGCTTCCCCTTCCCGCCGTTCGAGCGGGTCGTCACCACGTTCGATCCGATCGCCAACGCCCCGAACGCGCGCAACGAGAGCTGGGGCCTCTTCGCCCAGGACGAGATCACCGCCTCCGACCGGCTCCGGCTGACGGTCGGCGCCCGCTACCAGAACGTCGCCACCCGGGCCCGGCCGACCGCGGGCTGGCAGACCGCGGATCTCGACTTCGACGACGACGCCTTCGTCGGCGCGATCACCGCCACCTATCAGGTCTTCGCGCCGCTGAACCTCCTCGCCTCCTGGGGGCGCGGCTTCCGCGCCCCGAGCATCATCGAGCGGCTCTTCAACGGGGCGACCCCGGAGGGGGACGGCTTCCAGATCCTCAACGCCGGGCTCACCTCCGAGACGAGCGACAACTTCGACATCGGCCTGAAGTACCGGCGCCGGGAGGCGTATCTCGAGGCGGTCTACTTCCGCAACGAGATCCGCGACGGAATCATCCAGGACTTCCTCTCCCCCGCCGAGATCGCCGCGCTGCCAGCGGCGCTCCAGGAGCAGATCCGGGAGAGCGGCGCCCAGTTCGTCGTCCAGCAGCGCAACCTCGACCGGCTCCGCTACGTGGGGCTCGAGATCGCCACCGGCTACCGCCACCGCAGCGGGGTGACGGTGGGCGGCAACTACACCCACCTCTCGGGCCGGCGCCTCGGCCGCTCGGCCGCCCCGGTGGACGATCAGTACTCGGACAAGATCGCCGCCTTCGTCCGGTACGAGGCGCCCTCCGGACGGTTCTGGGCCGAGTACCGGCTGCGCCACAACGCCGCCACCCCGGTCCGTCTCGAGCTGGGCGAGCCGCTCCCCGCGGTCGGCGACGAGCTGCCGGCCTTCACCATCCACACCGTCGCGGGGGGCATGAGCCTCTTCGAGCGGGGTGGCTTCTCCCACGCCCTCACGCTCGCGGTCGAGAACCTCACCGACGAGCTCTACGCCGAGTTCAGCAACGCCACCTTCTTCCGCCCCGAGACCGGGCGGAACCTGGTGGTCTCCTACCGCATCCGCCGGTAACGGCCGGTCTCCCTCCCCGCCGGGCGGCGGCCCTCCCGCCGCCCGGCGGCGCGCCGGGTTGCCCGCCCGGCCGGGGATCGGTACGCTTGGGGGCCGGCGGGCGTTCGCCCTCGCGGCAGCGTCCGCGTACCGGGCGCGCTCACGCCCCCGAAACCGCAACCAGCGCAACCACGATCGCGGAAAGGAACTCCTTTCGTGCCGTACCAGATCCAGAACCGAACCGGAGCTCTCGCCGCCCGCCGTCCCGGCCGGTGGGGGCGGATCGCGCTGGCGCTCGCCCTCGGCGGCCTGCTCGGCTCGCCGTTCGCGCGAGGGGCCGAGCTGTCGTACGCCGACGCGCTCGCGCTCCTGCAGGAGCGCAACGAGGCGCTGCAGGCCGCGCGCGCCGAAGTGCGGCAGCGGCAGGAGGAGGTCGGCGCCGCGCGCGGGCTCCGCTGGCCGAAGCTCGAGGCGAGCGCGCAGTACACGCGGATCGACGAGCCGATCGTCATCGACCTCGACCCGATCCGCCAGGTGATCCTCTCCCTCCACCCGAACGTGCCCGCGGCGATGCTGCCGCCCTTCTCCGTCACCGCGCAGGACGAGACCTTCTGGAAGGCCGACGTCCGGGCGAGCTGGCCGATCTACACCGGCGGCAAGATCACCGCGGCACAGGAGGCGGCGCGCGCCGAGCTGCGCTCGGCCGAGGCGGGCGAGCGGGCCGCCGGCGAGACGCTCGCAAGCGAGCTGGCGCGCCGCTACTTCGCGCTCCGGCTGGCGAGCCGCGCCCGGACCCTGCGGGCGGAGGTCGTGGCGACGATCGGCCAGCACGCGCGGCACGCCCGGCGGCTCGAGGAAGAAGGGATGATCGCCCGCGCCGAGCGGCTGCACGCCGAGGTCGCGCTGGCCGAGGCCGAGCGCCAGCTCGCCCGCAGCGAGCGCGACGTGGAGCTGGCCCGGATCGCGCTCGCCGCGGTGATCTCCGTCGACGACGCCGAGGTCGCGGCGGCGACGCCGATCGCCGTGCTCTCGGAGCTCGCACCCGCGACGGAGTTCGTGGGTCAGGCCGAGGCGGCGAACCCGAACCTCGCCCGGCTGCGCGCCATGCGGGAGCTGGCCGCGGTCGGCAGGCGGGCCGAGAAGGCGCGCTACCTGCCCGACGTCTTCCTCTTCGGGATGCACGAGCTCCACCCCTCCGACCTGACCCTCCTCGAGCCCGGCTGGGCGGTGGGCGTGGGCGCCTCGCTGACGCTCTTCGACGGCTTCGCCCGGAGGCACCGGGTCGCCGCGGCGCGCGAACGCGAGGAGCGGGTCGGCGCGCTCGAAGCACGCGCGGTGCGCGACATCGCGACCCTGGTCGAGAAGCGGTACCGCGAGCTGGTCACCGCCCGCGAGCTGGTCGCAACGCTCGGCACCACGCGTGAGCTGGCGGCCGAGAACCTGCGGGTGCGGACCCGGGCGTTCGAGGAAGGGATGGGGACCTCGCTCGAGGTCGTCGACGCCCAGCTCGCGGCGAACCGGGTGGAGCTGGAGCGGGCGCTGGCGGGGTACGAGTTCGTGGTGGCGCTGGCCGAGCTGCTCGAAGCCAGCGGGCAGTCCGGCCGGCTGCCGGAGCTCCTGGCCGCGGCCGACGTGGAGGTGGAGTGATGAACGTGGCGAAGCGAGTCCTGACGGTGATCACGATCGTGCTGGCGGCGGGCCTGCTGCTGGCGGCCGCGTGGTGGAGCTCCCGGCCCGCGCCGGACGTGGTGCAGGGCGAGGTCGAGGCGACGCAGGTGAACGTCTCCGCGAAGATCCCGGCGCGTCTGGCCTCGCTCGCGGTGCGCGAGGGAGAGGTGGTCGCCAGCGGCGATCTCGTCGCGACGCTCGACAGCCCCGAGCTCACCGCCCGGCTCCAGCAGGCCGAGGCGGCCCGGGCGGCGGCGGCGGCGGTGCGCGACAAGGCGTACGCCGGAGCGCGCGAGGAGGAGATCCGCGCCGCCCGCGAGGTCTGGCAGCGGGCCATGCACGCCCGCGAGCTGGCCGAGAAGACGTTCGCCCGCGTCGAACGGCTCCACGCCGACGGCGTCCTGCCGACCCAGCGGCGCGACGAGGCCGAGGCGAACCTCGTGACCTCGCGCGACGCCGAAGAGGCGGCCCGGGCGACCTACGACATGGCGGTCAACGGCGCGCGACGGGAGGACAAGGCGGCGGCCGCCGCCACCGTGGATCGCGCCAGCGCGGCGATCGCCGAGGTCGAGGCGTTCCGCGCCGAGACGACGCTCACCGCGCCGGTGGCCGGCGAGGTCTACCGGAAGCACGTCGAGGTCGGTGAGCTGGTGGGCGCCGGCTACCCGATCGTCACGATCGTGGATCTCACCGACGTCTGGGTCACCTTCAACCTGCGCGAGGACCGCCTCGCCGGGCTCGCGATCGGCGACCGGCTCACCGCGCGGGTGCCGGCGCTCGACCGCGAGATCGAGCTCGCGGTGAGCTTCATCGCGCCGCAGGGCGACTTCGCGACCTGGCGCTCGACCAGCGCCCAGGGCGGCTTCGACCTCAAGACGTTCGAGATGCGGGCGCGCCCCGTCGCCCCGGTCGCCGGGCTCCGGCCCGGGATGAGCGCCATCGTCACCTGGGATCGCGCCCCGGAATGACGGCGAGAAGCGCGCGACCCGCCCGGCCCGGCCGGGCGAACCGCGCCCGGCCCGCATGAGCGAACGGCCCGGAATCCGCGCGACGGTGCGTCGCGAGTACCGCCGGATGGCGGCAGAGCCGATCTACGCGCTGCTGCTCGTGATCCTGCCGCTCGTGGCGTTCGGGGTCCTCTGGGCGATCTTCTGGCAGGGGGTCCCGCGCGAGCTGCCGGTCGCGGTGCTCGACCGGGACCACACGGCGCTCTCCCGCCAGCTCGTGCGGATGATCGACGCCTCGCCGACGATGCGGGTGGCGTTCACCGTCGCCGACGAGACGGAGGGCGAGCGGCTCATCCGGGAGGGCCGCGCCTACGCGCTCGTGACGATCCCGGTCGACTTCGAGCGCGCCATCCGGCGCGGCGAGGCGGCGCCGGTGATCTGCCACCACAACGCCCAGCTCCTCCTGCCGGCGAGCCTGATCCGCCGCGACCTGCGCGGCGTCGTCGGCACGCTCTCGGCCGGCGCCGAGCTGAAGCGTCTGCAGGGCGGCGGCACCCCGCGCGGGGTGGCGATGGCCCGGATCGAGCCGATCCGGATGGAGCGGCACACGCTCTTCAACCCCGAGCTCTCCTACCTCTCCTACCTGCTGGCGGCGCTCCTGCCGACGATGCTCCAGGTCTTCATCCTCGTCGCCGCCGTGCAGGCGCTCGGCTCGGAGCTGAAGGACGGCACCGCGGCCGACTGGCTGGCCACCGCCGGCGGACGGACCTGGAAGGCGCTCACCGGCAAGCTGCTGCTCACCACCGTGCACTTCTCGCTGATGGGGCTCGCGATGGTGGCGGTGCTCTTCCGGGAGCTCGGCCTGCCGCTCGCCGGCTCGTTCGGCGCGATCATCGGCGCCACGCTCCTCTTCGTCCTCGCGGTCGAGGCGGTCGGCATCGCGCTCGTCGCCTGGCTCGCCAACCTCCGCTTCGCCACCTCGGCGGCGGCGTTCCTCTCCGGCCCGGCGTTCGCTTTCTCCGGGATCACCTTCCCGGTGGCGGCGATGCCGCTCGCCGCCCAGACGTGGAGCGCCTTGATCCCGCTCACCCACTACCTGCGGGTGATGGTGGACCAGGCGATGCGCGGCGCGCCGCTGGCGGTCTCCAGCCTGCCGCTCGCGGCGCTCGCCGCCTTCGTCCTCCTCCTGCCGGTGGCGAGCCTCGGCCGCCTGCGGCGCGTGGCCACCGACGAACGGTTCTGGGGGCGCCTGTGAAAGGGTTCGGAAGGGCGTTCGCCGACGAGCTGCGCGCGGTCCGCGGCGATCGCGGCGCACTCCTGGTGCTGGTGGGTGCGGTCCTGATCTACGCCCTCTTCTACCCCCTCCCCTACCTGCCGGAGGTCCTCAAGGAGGTGCCGGCGGTGGTGGTCGACGCCGACCACTCGGCGCTCTCCCGCCAGCTCGTGCGGATGCTCGACACCCATGAGCTGATCGCGGTGCGCCACGAGGTGCCGACGCTCGCGGAGGCCGAGGCGCTGGTGCGCGCCGGGCGGGCCGGCGGGATCCTCGCGATCCCGCTCGATTTCGAACGGACGATCCGCCGGGGAGGGAGCGCCACGGTCGGTGTCTACACCGACGCCGCCTACTTCCTCGTCTACCGCCAGGCGCTCACCGGCTTCGCCGAGGCGATCGGCACGCTCTCGGCGGGGATCGAGATCCGCCGGCTGGAGGCCACCGGCCTCTCCCCGGCCCAGGCGCGCGCCCGCCGCGATCCGGTGCCGCTGCTGATGCGGCCGCTCTTCAACCCCGCGGAGGGGTACGCGAGCTACATCGTGCCGTCGGTGCTGGTGCTCATCCTTCAGCAGACGCTCCTGATCGGCATCGGGCTGCTGGCCGGCACCGCGAGCGAGCGGCGCGAGGAGACCGCCCTCGCCTCACCGCTCGCCGGGACGCTCGGGCGGGCCGCCTTCTATCTCTCCCTCTACGCGATCCACACCCTCCTCTACTTCGGGGCGGTGGTGCGGCTCTTCGGCTTCCCGAACTACGGCCGCCCCGCCACCCTCGCGGCGTTCGCGCTGCCGTTCCTGCTGGCGGTGATCTTCCTCGGCCTCGCGGCGAGCCACCTCTTCCACCGCCGCGAGACGGCGATCCAGGCGCTCCTCTTCACCTCGCTCCCGGCGGTCTTCCTGGCCGGCTTCTCGTGGCCGCCCGAGGCGGTTCCGGCCTGGCTCCACCGCGTCGCGCTCCTGCTGCCTTCGACCCCGGGGATGGCGGGCTTCCTCCGCCTCGACCAGATGGGCGCCACCCTCTCCGAGGTGCGCGGCGAGTGGATGACGCTCTGGGTGCTCGCGATCGCATACTTCCTCCTCGCCTGGCTCGTCGCCGCCCACCCGCGGACGGCACGGCCCGGCGGCCCGGAGAGCCGCGCTTCGGAGGCCGCCCCCGGGCAGTGAGCGCCGCCCGGGAGCGGCGGCGGTCAGTCGAAGATCTCGGCGAGCGGACGGCGGGGTGCGGGCGGCGGCGGCTCGCCGTACCCGAAGCGGATGACGAGCTGCGGGTGTCCCTCCCGGGCGAGGAGCGCGGGGAGGCGGACGCGGGTCGCCGGCACCTCCACCGGCTGATTCAGATAGGAGGCGTAGAGACCGTAGCTCTGCGCCCGGAGCAGCATCCGCGCGAGCGCCTGGCCGGCCTTCAGCCAGGCGCGAGGGGTGTCGTGATCGGTGCCGAGGACCGCCAGCACCTGCGCGTCCGCGGCGAGCGGAACGCCGCTCGCGCCCCCGGCGTCGCCCGCCAGCGGCGCCCGTTCGCGCACCCGCGCGGGGAGCTCCTGCTGGAGCGCGGGATCGGCGGCCTGCAAGCGATCCGCCTCCTCGATCAGCGCCACGAGCGCGGCGCGCTCCGGCTCCGACTCGACCAGATGCAGCCACGCCCCCTCTTCGGCGGCGAGCACCCGCAGCTCGGTGAGCACCGCCGTGGGAACCGGCCGCGGCGCGAGCGGGCCGCGATGGGTGCGGCGGTGCGGGATCGCCGCGAACTCCGTGCGCTCCTCGGCGGTCGGTTCGGCGGCCGGGCCGAAGCCGAGGCGGGCGAAGAGGTCGGGATCGGCGGCGTCCGGCCAGAGCACCACCTCGCCGGCGTGCCCGAAGCGGCGCAGGGCGAGGCGGAGATGGAAGAGGGCGGCGCCGCAGGAGAGCAGGAGCTCGCGGTCGTCGGGGTCGCGCACCGGCAGCGCGCGGCTCCGGTCGGCCCGCAGCTCGATCCGCTCGCCGGTGAGCCGAAAACGCCACGGCTGGATGTTGTGCACCGAGGGGGCGAGCACCGCGTAGCCGGCGAGGAAGCGGAGCCGCTCGGCGGCGGTGCCGCCGGCCGGGTAGTCGTCTTCGGCGATCGTCCAGAGCTCTTCGCGGGTAGCGTCGTTCATCGTGCCCTCCGTCGTGGCAGCGGCGGCCCGGGTGAGCATACCGCGCGCCC